>Ga0160425_1001055_pt1 | contig 29246 bp, 29 predicted proteins | sample BioMet8_FD_108193 | JGI IMG/M metagenome (GOLD analysis project Ga0160425, IMG submission 108193) | Microbial communities from bioreactor (seeded with sewage sludge) at Lawrence Berkeley National Lab, California, USA - Biofuel... | ecosystem: Engineered > Bioreactor > Anaerobic > Unclassified ...
AACCCTTGCTGGAACTTTAGAGAAATAATGGAGCTGGAGGCAAAATATAATGCAAAATCCAGCTTTTATTTTCTGGCCTTGAGGCCTGGAGAGAAAGATTTCAATTATGAAATTGAGGATCTCAAAGCCGAGTTGAAGTATATATCCACTCATGGTTGGGAAGTAGGGTTACATGGAGGGCATGAGTCTTACAGAAGCTTGGAAGATATAAAGGAAAAAAAACAGAGACTTGAAAAAGTATTGGGTAAGGAAATTATAGGGTACAGAAATCATTATTTAAGGTTTAAAGTACCGGACACATGGGAATTGTTAAGCAAAGCAAACTTTAAGTATGACACAACATTTGGGTATTCGGATTGTGCAGGCTTTAGAAATGGAATGTGTCATCCTTTCAGGCCATATAATATAAACACTGGAAAACAAATAGATATCATTGAGCTTCCTCTCATAGTTATGGATCGGACGTTATTAAAAAGTTACATGCGGCTTGACGTTAAAACGGCCTGGGAACTCACAAAAAGTCTTGTTGATAAAGTTGAACAGTATAATGGTGTAATCACAATTCTTTGGCACAACAATACATCCATTGATGGTGAAGGCCTTAAATACTACGAAAAATTCCTCAAATATGTTTCCGGCAAAAAAGCCTGGCTTGCAAGTGGAGAGGAAATATATAACTGGTGGTCGACCAATATTGAACCACGATATTGAAAAAACCCAGGTACGGGATCGGAATTAGTTGATAATCACCAGAGGCGCTAAGATAGATTAATTTCTCTACATAAGCAAGATAACACTAATCACGAATCAAAATTAACACTATCAAATTAACACTATCAAATTAACACTATCAAATTAACACTATCAAATTAACACTATCAATTAGCACTATCAATTAACACTATCAATTAACACTAAATAACTTAAACCAAATATATTAACACATTGAAAAAAAGATAAATCGCCGCCGAAGACAAGCATAATTAATAACTTTTTTCAATTTAGAACGGGCTTGAGGTTGGTAAAGCGGCTCCTATCGGTTTTGGGACCGAAATTCTTTAAAAATTAACACTGACGTTGCGTTAAAAATATTCATTATGACTGGAATCCCGCTAGAATTTATAAAAAAATATAATAGAGTGGATTTAAAGATAACGGAGGAGAAAAGGAGGAGTCAGGAGAAAATATATGGTTCCAGTTGTTAACGTTTATATAGACTAAGGAAACCGATAGATTTATTTCAAGGTGTTTATTTATAGGGGATCTAGAGGGAAAAAAGTCTAATATTCAGCATCAGCTTGAGAATATCATATATTATCATACATCATTACACAATACAACTTAATTTTTAAATTTTTGATGCAGCTTGAGAATGCAGGAATAAATGGATTTCAGCTCTAAAGGAAATTTCTTTAAGGTACCGGAAATGGATGAAATAACAGCAGATGCAGCAGAGAAACAGCCCGATAACAGCAAAAAGGAAAGCTTTGTTTTTGATGTGCTAACACTTGCAGGCGGAACAACCTTTGCCCAAATCCTTACAATTTTAGCTGCTCCTGTATTGACTCGCCTCTATGGGCCTGATGATTTTGGAGTTTGGGCTCTTTACCTTTCTATCACCAGCATTATCAGTGTTATTGCCTGCATGAGATACGAATATTCCATAATGCTACCTGAATCGAGTGAAGAGGCTGTAAATCTGCTGGGACTGAGTTTTCTAGCAGTGCTGTTTGTAACAGGTTTAACCTTTCCAGTCATATGGTACTTTAAAGAACCAATAGTTACTATTCTAAATTCTCAGCAGATAGGAAACTATCTCTGGCTTGTACCTCCTTTTATTTTTGTAAACGGGTTATTTCTTGCACTGAATAGCTGGAATACAAGAACAAAACTTTTTAAAAGGCTTTCATTTGCAAAAGTTTTCAGTTCGTTCTCGAGTACTGCAACACAGGTAGGCCTGGGGGTTACAAAAAAGATTGGAGCAGGAGGGCTGATAGTTGGAAGCCTTGCCGGTCAGTCTATTGCAACATTTGTACTTGGAGGACAGATCTGGAGAGATGACAGGAAATTAATTGTAAAAAGTCTGAGCTGGGAAAAAATTTATGAGGGGTTTAAGAAATACCGCAAGTTTTCATTTGTAGATACATGGGGAGCCCTCATGAACTCAGTATCCTGGCAGCTTCCTGCCTTCCTTCTTTCGGCTTTCTTCACGCCTGCAGTAGTAGGTTTTTATTCTCTCGGCTTTCGCCTTCTGCAGCTGCCGATGAGTTTCATTGGAGGTTCGATTTCAGAGGTATTTTTCCAGAGAGCCTCAAGATCCTTCACCGAGGGCACTCTCCCTTCACTTGTTGAGAATGTGTTCAGAATGCTTGTGGTTATAGGCATGTTCCCGATACTTATCCTGACAATTGTTGGCGGCGACGTCTTTACGGTTATTTTTGGAAAAGCCTGGACAGAAGCAGGTATCTACGCTCAGATTCTTAGTCTCTGGGCTTTTGTATGGTTTATCTCCTCTCCATTAACTGCTATATACGTAGTAGTCGAAAAATATCACTTCGGTTTTCATTATAATTTATTCAACCTGATAACACGCCTCCTTTCCCTTATAATCGGCGGCTTGCTCGGAAGTGCCCGTGCGGCACTGATTCTTTTTTCACTATCAGGTATTGCAGTATACGGTTACCTTTGCCTAAAGATGATGTCCTATGCCGGAGTAAAGACTTCGAGAGTCCTGAAAATAGTATTTTCGAATTTTATTCTCTTTGTTCCTGCAGGAGCTATCATTATTGCCCTTAAAATTATAGAAATAAACCAGATACTGCTTGTTATCTTTTCCGGTTTAATTGTCTGTTTATACTATCTGTATATCTTGAAAAGCGATGAACAGATAAAAAAGATAATTGGAGAATTCAAAAATTGAAGAATTCGTTCAAACAATAAAACCTGAAAACATGAAGTAAGGCTTCAATTAAGAAAGCCCCAAGAAAGCCTGTTAAAGCAGACTAAAAGAAAACTGAACTTTTTACTTCGCACACCGTTGAAAGCGTTTTCCGTATCTTATTTTTTCATTTCAACATGTTCTATTTGACGATTTTCCCAGAGTATGGTCTTGAGTACTTGTGTATCAGGTATTATGTAGCCTCAGTTTGAGCCACCTCTGCCAGGGAATGCAGTACAATTCCTTTCACTGTCATATATACTCCGGCAACAGATAGAAAAATCATTATAATTACATACCAGAAATGAAGGCTTTCTATTCCAAGGACTAAGACTTCAAGAAACTTCACACCCATACAAAAACCGCATGTTGCAAGGGCAAAACCTGGCACTGCATAGAAGTATAGTGGCTTATTGGCCTCTATATCCCTGATTACAGTCTTTAGTACTCCACGAACATACTTAACTGGAGCTTGTATGGGGTCTTCAAAGGTATAATGGGTACCTATCTCGATTTCTTTTATGCGAAGACCAGATTTGTCTGCATTTATAAGCATCTCGTCTTCTGTTGCCAGGTCCCGGGCATCGAAGATAATATCTTTTTTAGAGGCTGTAAAGGCGCGAAAAGTGACCTGAGAATCTCTAATTTTGTCAGATTTTTTATTGGCGAATCTACCCAGAATTGTTTGCCCAACACGGCGGTAAACAGGAATGTTCTTGCTCACCTTGTTTAAATACCGAGTCCCATTGACCACATCTGCACCTCCTGTTATTATCGGGTCAATGAGCCTTGGGATGTCTTCAGGGTTATGGCGACCTCTTGAGTCCATTGTCACAATTACATCAGCGCCGAGATGTACTGCAGCTTCAAAACCTGTTTCTAGAGACGCACCTTTGCCCCTACTAGTCTTGTTTATCAGCACTTCAGCCCCGGCTTTTTTTGCTATCTCTGCTGTTTGATCTGAACTGGCATCATCAACCAAAATCACCCTATCAGCATAGAGCCTTGTGAGAAGTACAATACTTCCTATAGATGTTTCTTCATTATAGGCAGAAAGGACAACTGTGACATTTTTAGAGGCTCTGCTTATAGTACATTTATTTCTTTTATTTATTATAGGCCCTGTACCACTTTTCATAAGTAACTGATCACTCATTCTTGATAACCCCCCTTCGTATAGCCACGTATATATTTAGAAGATTAGTTATGAAGATCCTAAAAGTTGTTAAATCTGGAAAGAGATTAGATCTATTAAACATTACAACAAGATTAGTTTTTAAAGTGAAATCTGGAAAAATACATATATAAATTTATTGACAGGTTGACTTTAAAAAGAATCGTATATAGTGGGCATCAGTATGCTTCGACCCTATGTTAGTACAGATATAAAATTGGACAATTGAAATATCGACGATTAAAAATCTGTATTAACTGACATATTCTAAAAATATAGACAAACATATGAAAAAGTAAGCTTGAGAATCAATAGTATGGAAGCTCAGACCTTTAAGCTTTCAGTCCCGCAAACTTTGGGATCTTTTTGAGAATTTATTTAGAAAGATTTCAAGTTTCAAAACTCTATTATTCCTGCGCACCACTTGCCGCAATTTTTAATATTGAGAAATAAGAAATAAAGATAATCATATGAGGAAATAAATTATAGAGTTTGTTTTAGCTGGAGGAAAAAAGAGCTATTAAAAAAATGACGCAGCATAAAAAAATATTCTATGTGAATTAAGGTTCTTCTTCATTCCCTGTGGTAAGATGATTTTCAATTCGAGACCGAATTGGTTTTTATGAAGACACTATGAGGATTCCATACAAAACAACGAAGAGCCTAAATTAATTAAGCTGCGCTATTAAAAAAGTATCAGCCAGAAAGGTTGAGAAAAAAGATTCAGGAAAAGAAATAAAAAGGAAGCTGCAAATAAAGAAGAAAGTACTTTGTAGGATAATGGAAGACAATTGGCGTGGATCGGAAAGGATAGGCACAAAAATCGGAGAAAAAAACTGAGTATTTCAAATTTGAGTATTTTAAATATTGGAAAAATAGATCGAAAGAATAAAATGGATTAGAAAAATATTTACTCATCTAAATAAAACTGAAGAGAGTATAATTTTTATTATAAGCTGGATGACCTGCATGACTGTAAAAAAAATTTCCTCAGATCTGTTTATTATTATGGGGCTCGTGCTCCTAACAGATATCTTTGTGCTCACTCCTGGAATAAATGAAACAATGTTCCGGAACATACTTGGACTGCCTCTTGTGTTATTTCTGCCAGGGTATGCTCTGATTGCAGCTCTTTTTCCTGCAAAATCTGATCTTGACGGAATAGAACGGGTCGCTCTTTCTTTCGGACTGAGTATTGCAGTTGTGCCACTAATAGGCCTTGGTCTTAATTATACTCCATGGGGAATCAGGACTCTACCAATTCTCATAAGTCTGTCCGCTTTTACCTTTATTATGTGTGGACTTGCATATCTTAGACGGATAAGTCTCCCAGAAAACGAGGCTTTTAATATCTCTTTCAAAGCAGCAGCACTTTCGCTCAAAGGAGAGATCATGGAAACGTCAGACTCAAGGCTGGATAGAGCTCTCACGGTTTTCCTGATAATTTCCATTCTCCTGTCTATAGCAACCCTGGCTTATGTGGTTGTGAGCCCAAAAGAAGGAGAACATTTCACAGAGTTCTATCTTCTTGGACCTGAAGGAAAAGCAGATAATTATACTACAAATTACACGCTCGGGCAAAGTGGAACCGTGATAGTTGGAGTTGTAAACCATGAATACAGGCCTGTAAATTACACAATGGAAATAAAACTTGAAAATAAATCACTGTTCCTTCCGGAAAATGTGAAGCATATCAATCTTGCCCATAACGATACCTGGGAAGAACCAGTTACTATTATGCCTCCTGTTGAGGGAAAGAATCTGAAGCTTCAGTTCCTGCTCTTTAATGACACTGAGAAAAGTGTGCCTTATAGAGACCTTCATCTATGGGTAAATGTGAGTGCACCAAAACAACTGGAAACTTAAATATCAGGCGGAAAAGATATTTAACAGGAAGAGCTCTCAAATTTCCAGGCGAATAGCATCTAATACAGTCTTTAAGCTGCATCCCTGCAGTTTGAGAGCTCTCAATTAAAGAGTTCGAGTTATATAACTCAGTCATCCGAACTGAACAATTTCGTTTAAGAAGTTGTAGATTTAAGCATATAAAAATTTTAGATAGTACACTGAAAACTCAACTTGGAATCTTTACTTAGGCCCCATCTCAGAATAAACTATGCAGATTTCCAATTGGACGTTTTGATTTTCACTATCAAGGTAACCAATCAAAGTTACAATAAATTATAAGTTGCATAGGTTATTTCGTTGCGGGTACTTAGGGTAAGAAATTGCTTAAACCAATGAGAAAGCCGCCGTCTAACTGATAGCAGCTTTCGTTTTTATATTAGAAAGTAAGAGCTCTTACAATCCTATTAAATCAGGCTTTTTAACCCTTCCTGCAACTCGACCTCTCCTTTCCACCAGCTTGAGATTTTTGAGACATCTGCTTTTGAGTCCCGAACATCACCTGCCCTTGAAGCAGCATGTACAATCCTGCTAGAAGAGCCAGTTAACTTAATAATATTTTCGGCAAGTTCTAGAACTGTCACGCTTTTTCCCATAGCCACGTTAAAGACCTGACCATCCCCATGCTCAAGAGTCGCGGCGTTTGCCCTGACTACATCTTTAATATGAACAAAATCTCGGCTCTGAAGTCCATCTCCATAAATAACAAGGTCCTTTCCCAGTTTCGCTCTCTCAAGGAAAATTGGAATAACGGCTGCATATGGGGATTTTGGGTCCTGGCGAGGACCGTAGACATTGAAATAACGCAGGCAAGTAGTACGAAGACCGTGGTCTTCATAAAACATCCTCGCCAGATATTCTCCATCAAGTTTAGAAATAGCATAAGGGGAAGACGGTTCAGGATACATGTTCTCTTGTTTTGGAAGGATGGGGTTATTTCCGTAGATCGCAGCTGAAGACGCTGTCACAAATTTATTGACTTCGGCTTTAACGCAGGCCTGCAGTACATTAAGGGTCCCAAGCGTGTTAATCTGGAAAGCTTCAGCAGGTTTTTCACAGCTTAAAGGTACGGATACAAGGGCAGCTTCGTGAAAGACATAATCCATGCCCGAAACCGCCTTTTCGACGGAGGAAAAGTCACATATGTTTCCCTCAATGAACTCGATGTTTTTATACTGCGGAATATTTCTGAGAAAACCTGTGGCAAGATTATCCAAAATCCTGACAGTATGTCCTGCTTCTGCAAAATATTCAGCTATGTGGGAGCCTATGAAACCTGCTCCTCCAGTAACCAGCACTTTCATGCTTGCAGAAAGGGAAAAATACAAAATAAAATTTTCTGTGCGCGCCCAAAGGTTTATAAAATAAAGCTAAAACATCCCTAGAGTGTACAAAATATGACACAGACTGGAAAAGGTCTCTTCCAAAAGAGGAAAAAAGTTCTTCAAAAGAGGGGAAATTTTTCATACAAAGAGACCTAATCAATAAAGGGGGAGTCTAAGAAATTTGGAAATTGAGGTGTTTTTCAGAAAATTGAGCCTCAGAAAGAAGTAAAATTATCCTCAAAACTAAATTTCATAAATAGAGAACAATACCAGCAAAAATTAAATTCGAACGGAAAGGCATTTTCTCCCTTGTTTTCCTGCAAGAGCCACCTAAAAAGACCATTTGAAAGACCAAATTATACTTATGAATAAAATGATAGGGGTTTGGCAGTAGAAGGCTTGCATAGATATAAATTCAAAGAGGACACAGTATGAAATAATTTTATTAGTGATATAATGGCCGGAAATAGACAACTTTCCATGGACCTGCTGTTGGTTGCAGGTTTTGTGTTTATTACTAACATCTTCATACTCGTACCTGTACTTAGCGACAGTTTCCTGCGCACGTACCTGGGAATTATTATTGTGCTTTTCTTGCCGGGCTATGCGCTCACTGGAGCTCTCTTCCCAGCAAAAAAAGATCTTGACGGAATTGAGAGAGCTGCAATTTCCTTCGGACTGAGTATTTCAATCGCCCCATTACTGGGACTTGGCCTGAACTATTCCAGCTGGGGCATCAGGGTGATTCCTCTGCTGACAGAATTTTCAATTTTTACTCTCCTGATGTGTGCAATTGCATATTACAGAAGAGGACTGCTGCCTGAAACCGAAGCCTTTGGAGTTTCATTCAAAAGATGTTACCTTAGCATGAAAGCCAGAATTCTTGAAAAGACCGAATCGAAAACTGATAAAGTTATTGCGGTTATCCTTGTCCTTTCTATTCTGGCATCTATGGGAAGCCTCGCCTACATTATAGGAAACCCTAAAGAGGGAGAGCACTTTACCGAATTCTATATTCTTGGAAACAACAGTAAGATCGGAGACTATCCTACAGAGTTTGTACAGGGAGAAAAAGGAACAGTCACTGTAGGGATCATAAACCACGAGTACAGGCCAATGGATTATACAATAGATGTAAGGCTCGAAAACAGGTCGCTTCCGGAAAGTAAGAAACAGATAAGCCTTGGGAATAATATGTCCTGGGAACAACCAGTTAATTTTACGCCACCTCTTGAAGGAAAGAATATGAAACTAGAGTTTCTGCTCTTTAATGAAACTGAGAAAACCATACCTTACCGGAACCTGCATCTCTGGATTAATGTTACTGAGGAGGCCTGAAGATGGCAATCTCGGATTTTATATCTTCAGAGCTGGAAGCGGGAAAGGCCTCTCTGCCGGAGCTCGGGAAAATGCTTAAAATGCAAAATGAAGAAAAAAGCGGGTTCCTGAAAAAGATAATTTATGCAGGAATCCCTGTAGCTGCAATTACTCTTATCGAATTGTTGATTTTCGGAGGAAGGTTAAAAGAAGCTTCAATAGCTTATACCTTACTTCTGCTCTCGCTTTCATATTCAATATCAGTTCTGAAAAAGACTCAAATAAGGAAAATCTACCAGGCCCTCCTGCTTCTGACAATTTTCAGATTGGTAAATTTTTCAATGCCAATTTTTTATGAGAGAAATCTTTATTCATTCATATTTATCTATGCACCCATGGCAATTCCAATAACTCTTGCTACCGTGCATCAGAAAGTGATATATGAGAAAAAAAGAGACACTCTGAAGAGGATATGGATCTACCTTCCTCTATCTATCCTTGCAGGCCTAGTTTTTGGACAGGTAGAATATGTAATGATAGGGGCCAGAGAACTGATACCAGATCTCTCATTGAGAAACCTGCTGATACTCATAATTATAATGGTTTTTATTGTAGGGCTTATAGAAGAACTCATCTTCAGGTCAATTCTCCAGACAAGCCTGGAAGAATTCCTGGGACCAGCCTGGGGAATTTTTCTTTCAAGCCTCCTTTTCGGGATAATGCATTCTACTTACGGCACTCCTTACGAAATGGCATATACCTTCCTTTTAGGAGGTTTTTTAGGATACTTATTTTATAGAACCCGAAGTCTTCCCCTTGTGGTAATGATTCACGGCTCAATAAATGTGTTCTTGTTTGGGATACTCCCACATGCAGGAACCATAATTGGATTGATATAAGACAATGTAAACGTTGATTTGAAGAAGCCCATGAAAGTTAGTGTATTCGATCTTAATAGAAGTGATCTTAATTCTTGATAGAAGTGATATTAATAGGAACAATCTTAATTCTTAATAGAAATGAAGTAAACACTTAGTCCTGACTATTTACGCAGCCATTTGCTTACAAGGAGTGCCTTTTTCCTGTTGCAAGAGAAGTTATCTGGCAAAGTAGACATGCTGATCGAAATTTCTGAAGGAATCAAGCCTCTGTTGCTATTACATAAAAGAGTAAGAGACTAAAGAGTAAGAGACCAAAGAGTAAGAGACCTTAGCCTTCTCCTGAATGAACCAGAAATTATAAATATACGTCTTTAAAAGAAGACGTCCATTCTTTATGAATGGAATTTGATGCGCTCCGGAGAAAAATTTATGGCCAGATATGCAGACCGCTTCTGGGAGATTGATTGTCTGCGAGGACTTGCTGTTCTCTTGATGCTCCTTTATCATTTTCTCTATGACCTGGACTTTTTCGAGATTGCAAATATTCAGCTCAGGTCCGGTTTTATACTATATGCAGGCAGATTCTCAGCTTTACTTTTCATCCTGATCTCAGGAGCGGCCCTTTCGATAAGCCATTCAAGAGCCCTTAAAAAAAAGTTTGCTGGAAATGAAGCAGAAAATTTTTCTAAGTACCTGAAAAGAGGAATAAAACTCTATTTAATGGGGCTTTTGCTCACAGTTATAACCTGGATCTTTTTACCTGAAGAGTATATTGTCTTTGGAATCCTGCATTTTTTTGGGGTTTCGGCAATACTCGTCTATCCCTTTCTGGATTATGGGAAAGAAAACCTTCTATTTAGCCTGTTTTTTGGCCTTATAGGGCTTTACCTGAGGAATATGACTTTTGGATTTTCCAGCCTGCTCTGGCTAGGGTTTACTCCCGAAAATTTTAGTACCCTTGATTACTTTCCTATATTTCCCTGGTTTGGGGTATTGCTAGCAGGAGTTTTCCTGGGTAATTTTCTGTACTCCGGCGGAAAAAGGCAGTTTGAAATTTCCTATTCTGGAAAAAATCCCCTTATCAGGCTGTTTTCAAGAACAGGGCAACATTCTCTGGTCATATACTTCATTCATCAACCCCTTTTTCTCGGACTTTTATTCCTAAGCGGACTACTCAATCTGAATATGCTGTAAAGTCTAGTGAAAAAATAAGTCTAAAAAATACCTCATAAATTATATTCTCCTAGCTATCTTTACAACTCAAAATTACCAGCAGGTTCAAAACCTGCTGGTTTTATATTATGTAATATACTTAATGTGTATCTGTTTGCTTACACTGGTATACTGATCAATCTTCGCCTGCTCGCTGAAAAATAATCAGGATATAAAGTATAGCCGGGATAAAAGAACAAAAAGAAATAAGACTCATATTTTCAATCCGATAAAGGAGCAGGAAGACAAAATTAAAAACAGAAGATGGAGAAAAGAATGTATCTCGAAATTGCAATGTTTGCTTATTTTGTAGTTCTTTTCCTGACCCTTCGGGATATCCGGATTTTTAAAAGAACAGGTTACCGTTCTTACAGGAAAGGAGCCATGAAGGGACTTGCAGCTTCTTCCATGGTTTTGATAGGAGCAGTTGCTGTCGAAGCAAAACCTGATCTTGGGCTACTTTTAGTATTAATAGGACTCTTTATTAACCGTAAAGGGATAAGAGAGCGTGTTTTCACTAACGCAGGGACTCTTGACCGCTTTCTTGGTAAAACAGACTATGTAAAGAGGAAATAAGAGATATAATACATAAAGGTGCTGGATATTTAATGTAGGATAATCTAAATGTCACATAAAGGTACAGGATATTTAAAGGATATATCTAAATGTCACGTGAAGGTACAGAATATTTAAAGGATATATCTAAATGTCACATGAAGGTATAGAATATTTAAAGGATATATCTAAATGTCACATGAAGGTACAGAATATTTAAAGGATATATCCAAATGTCACATAACAAAACTGTACCCAGAATCTAACTATAGCTGTTGCACTGATGCTGCAAAAAGTATATATTCAAAGGAGAATTGTCAGCATCTAATTACACACTCAAGTAATTGAGAAAAGGAATGATAAGCCTCACAGGTTTAGGCCAGAGTGTCGACCCCAAAAGTTATAAATCTCAAGTGACCTTATTAGTCGACAAAATCATGATCAATCAAATTATTATATCCAGTTTTCGCTAAACTTATCAATTCCAGAGAAGAAAAATAGACATCAAACAACTATTTTTTACCTCGGGCTTCACGTTAACCAGAATTCACAGGAAAACATGTGAGATAAACTAGAAGTAGAATTGAATAACTGGACTAAAAGCAGCAAAAACATCTAAGAGGAGATACGATGGGAAATATAAGACAGACAAACATAAAAAGAATCGCATTCCGACTGATTGAGAACCACGGGGATGTCTTTACAAAAGACTTTGAAACTAACAAAGCTCTTGTGACAAAGTATACGACCATTGAAAGCAAAGTCATAAGGAACAGGGTTGCAGGTTACGTCACAAGAAAAGTTGCACGCATGAAAGTATACTGAGCAGAAGATTTACTTCTGGACACAGGCGGGGATATCTGAAATGTTTGAAGGAACAATGCCTGCCCTGATAACTCCTTTTACGAAGGATGACAGGATTGACAGGGAAGGCTTACAAAGGAATATTGAATTTGTTGAAGAGGGAGGAGTTGCAGGGATTGTGCCCTGTGGCACTACCGGAGAATCCGCAACTCTTTCTGCACTTGAGCATGAAGAAGTCATAGATATTGCAGTGGAATGTTCAAAAGTTCCTGTAATTGCAGGAACAGGTTCAAATAATACAGGAGAAGCCCTCCAGTTTACAAAACACGCTGCAGACGCGGGTGTCGATGGTGTACTTCTGATTTCTCCCTATTATAACAAGCCAAATCCTGCGGGGCTGCTTGCGCATTTTAAGAAGATTGCAGAAGCAGTCGATGTTCCTATGGTTATGTATAATATCCCTTCCCGTACAGGACAGGATATGCCACTCGAAGTCATTGTCGAACTTGCAAAAGTTGAAAATATCGTGGGAATTAAAGAAGCCAGTGGGAATATCGGGAAAGTTTCCCAGATTCTGGAAAATACTGTAGATGAAGACTTCGTGGTTATTTCAGGTGAGGATAATTTGACTCTTCCTATTCTCTCTGTAGGAGGCAGAGGAGTCATTTCTGTTGCTGCAAATATAGTGCCTGACAGAATGTCCAGAATGGTAAACGCAGCTCTTGCCGGAGACTACGAAACTGCAAGGAAGATCCATTTTGAAATTGCCCCTCTGATTCGCTCCCTTTTCCTGGAAACGAACCCAATCCCAGTTAAAAAAGCTGCGGAACTCGTAGGCCTGGCAAGCGGGCAACTGAGGCTTCCACTCGCGCCCCTTAGTGAGACAAATGCTCAGAAGGTTGCAGATGAACTCAGGAAACTGGGGGTTATAGAATGATTAACGTAGCAGTACTCGGTGCCTGCGGCAGGATGGGCTCTTTAATTGTGGAGAATGTTACCAACTCTACGGACATGCAGCTTGTTGCTGCTTTTGACATCAACAATTTCGGAAAGGACCTAGGAGAATTTGCCCGCGTAGGGAACCTGGGAGTCAAGGTCTCGGACGTAAAAGACCTTGAAACTGTTCTGAAAGAAAGCAAGGCTGATGTCCTTATCGACTTCACTATAGCCGGTGCAACCGTAGTTAACGCTCCAATAGCAGCTAGAGCCGGGGTAAATCTAATAATAGGAACCACAGGGCTGACTCCGGAGCAGCGAGCAGTAATTGATGAAGCTATTCATGAAGGCCAGGTAAGTGCCGTCATTTCCCCCAACTATTCAGTAGGCGTTAATGTCTTTTTCAAGATTATCAGGGAAGCGGCAAAATATCTTGCAGATTATGATATCGAGATTATTGAAGCTCACCACAACCAAAAAAAAGATGCCCCAAGCGGAACCGCCCTTCGGGCAGCCGACATTATAAGTGAAGCTCTCGGCGGAAAGGAATATGTCTATGGCAGGGAAGGTATTGCCCCACGCGGAAAAGAAATTGGAATTCATGGAGTCCGCGCCGGAGATATCACAGGTGACCATACTGTTCTTTTCGCGGGGAATTCTGAAAGAATTGAGATCAAGCATATGGCTCACTCCCGCCAGATCTTTGCTAAAGGTGCCGTCCGTGCAGCCGAATGGGTCTGCAGGCAAAAACCAGGAATTTATTCCATGGACGATGTGCTTGGTTTATAAGAACATCTTGAATCAGCAATTTAAAGAAATTTTGAACAACTAGTTGAGTCCTGAGTTTCCTTATCAGGCCTACTCTCTTTTAACTTAGAAAAGAGCTATTTACTCTCTTTTTTCTAATCTTTTTTAACTTAATCCAGGCAGGTTTACTTTTTAGGAGATTAATATTAACCCGTTTACTGGAAAGTTATATATAGGATAGAATAGGAAATAGGATACTGCTTGCTTGTAAGTATATAGCCCTGAAATCTCAAAATATCATCCCACAACAATAGGGATACTTGCTTGCAAGCAATATTCCATTAAAACTATATAAGGAAAACTACAAACTTGGACAAAGAAACTCAAAACCAAAAGAAAAAACATGAAGTATAACAGCTAGTGTTGAGTCAACAACAAAATGTCGTATAAAATCAATTGCAGTTATTCGGAATTATTGGACCCTTGAAGATTGACTCGACACTGGTGTCTTGAAAATTTAGTTATTGGTCAACATGTTAACTCTGAATCGTTATATGTTGATGAGAAGCTATCAAAAATTATACTAAATAATTAAATTGCCATGGCACTAGAACCCTGGCAAAATAGTTGCCATATAAAGTCATTTACGACTGAAAGCGGTAGACCTGCCAGAACTGCCCGATGATCTGGTAGAACAGTTGCCATATAAAGTCATTTACGACTGAAGACAAGCCCAGAACTCAAATTTTCAATTCTGTCCGCAACAACGACATTTCCCTGTATTCCGAGCCTTTTTCCTCTGTACCATTTACCCCTAATGCTAAGTTTGTCGTCTTTTAAAACAAAACAGACTCCATGATACAGAACCAATGTTGTTCCACTCTCATATGCTATAGAAAATATACTTTCGTATTTAGAAAATATACCTCCTAGAGCAATTATAATGAAAGGCAAGCCGATGAAGAAAAATGGTCTTTCATAAACTATGGAATCGCCTAGACATATAGATTCAACGCCAAAAGATTCGGATTTCTCATTTCCCCTGTAACCGGATGAGTTCAAAGGGTCTGTGATAAGCGGCAAAAAAAGTAGCATACCTGCAATCAGAATAATCATCCCCGCAGCTATAATGCCCCAGAGTAGCTGGCCTACGGAATATGAATAAAAAAGTATGGCTCCTACAATAAGTACTACAATTACCCCGATCACGAGAGAATTTGATATTCTAGTCACATTTATCACTCTTAAAACTTAGTTCTGTACTTTTATTCCATTTACTAGCAATATAAAAGCGAATCAGTCCTAAAAACGCAGAGATCATCAGCCCTACATATTTTGAACAGATTGAGCAACACCGCGTTCAGTCACTTTTGGAAGTGCAGGATTTATAGAGAGTTTAACATTGGAGAGAGTCTGCACCAGTTTTCGGGAATCTTCCGAAAGAAACAGGATCTCTAAATTTATTCTGAATAATTTCTTCGGCATATCAAGACCTAGATAAATCCTCAACTTCGAACTTATAGAATCATAACATCTAATTCAAATTTTATGTTATTCAATAAATAGTTATATCTGTGAGTAAATTTTAATATTATTCTATATATGTTTTATGACCAGATCTTCAACCTATTCTTAACAAAACTTCAGGATTTCTTCATCTGGCAAAAATTTTCATTAAAGAGACTCAACAAAGTTAATGAGAGAGGAAGTTATATAAAGTCAATATTTAGATGTTTACATGTGTTTCTTCCAGCAGGTGAAAAACAGTTTGAATTCTGGGTTCTGCGCCGAAACGGGCTTCCGAATATCAATATCGCAAAACGTTTCGGGGTCTCCAGGCAGGCGGTCTCGCGAGCTTTTCTTAGTATAAATAGCGCATCGAAGAAATCTGCTTGAAATGGCCAGGGCAAACAGGAGTGAAGTCGAAAGCAAATTCATGCGGACTCTAATTAACGTGAATCCTGATAGAACAGTTTCCAGGCAGGGTCATTGACTGTCATGACTGAAGACAAGCCCAGAACTCAAATTTTCAATTCTGTCCGCAACAACGACATTTCCCTGTATTCCGAACCTTTTTCCCTTGTCCCATTTTCCGTGAATAAAAAGTCTGTCCGCTACTGAGACAAGGCAGATACCATTGTATAGTACAACTACGTTTTTTCCTTTATATTCAATGGAGAAAAGACTTTCATAACTGCTTCTTATACCCCCAATAATAATAATCAAAGGTATACCGAGAAAAAAAGAAGAGTGTTCATAGGTTCTGGAATCAATAGATGCTGCAGCTTGGGCTTCAAATTCTTCATTTTCTTTCTTATTTTTTTCGTTTTCATTTTCGGCTATTGAGTCTTCAGAAAAATATATAACTTCAGGATTTATTTCAAAATCACTATCTTTTTGCATAAAACATCCCTATTGATTTTACATTTTCATTTTATAATTTTAAAAATGGGATTTAATAAATATATTTGTAAAAATATATAAAGCTCTGATTAAACTTTAACCAGTTTCTATATATTTTTTATGGTCAGGTCATTAAACTGCTTTTAATAAGATTTTAGAATTATCTTTAGAGAGAAGAATTTTTTTAGACAAATAGCTTCAAAAATTTTCAGAACAGAAAGTTATATATAGTCAACGTTCAGATGTTTACATATGTTCCTTCCAGCAGGTGAAAAACAGTTTGAATTCTGGGTTCTGCGCCGAAACGGGCTTCCGAATATCAATATCGCAAAACGTTTCGGGGTCTCCAGGCAGGCGGTCTCGCGAGCCCTTCTTAGTATGGATAAGCGCATTGAAGAAACCCTGCTTGAAATGGCCAGTGCAAACAGGATCGAAGTAGAAAAACTGGACTCAAAAAAGGGGATACTCTTTGGAAAATCGGTCCCTTTCAAAGCCAACGCAATAATCTTTGTCTCGGCAAAACACGGAATGCAAGTCTGGTACGAACACGAAGGTGAATGCGGGTCTTGCGAGAGGTACAGAGAATGCATTGAACTTCTCTGGGACTTTGCAGAAGAGATGCAGCTCAAACTCCAGAGTACGGAAGATCCCACAAAGATAGCTGATGAATTATTTGAGAAATTAAAAGAATCGATTGAATAAGCCTGACTAAAGCCCAGATAAAACTGAGGAAAAGATAGCAATGAACGTATTCACAAAAAGTATAAGGAAGATTATGGGATGGTGCCCGAATGCAAAAGCACTTGAAACCGGATCTCAAAATATTCCTGCAAATTTTGAGGTATATGATAGGTCTGGAGAAAAACCTGGAAACAATCTTAGTCGTATGAAAAGAATTGGATTGTTACTTACAAGTCTAGGTTCTTTAGTGTCAGTCTCGTCACTTGCTCTAGATTTAAAGGATAAAGTATCATCGATCATGGTAGGAATAGGGACTGTTTTATTTTTAATTGGCATTGTTCTCTATATTAAAGGATGATAGTGACTCTAGGTACCGAATTTATGACAGAATGAGTTTTCTTGATAAAAGGTGCTTGTTCACAATTTCAGTGGGAATAAGCTGGAATGGGGGAAAGAGGGACTATGAATGTGTTAATTAAGAACATAAGAAAACTGATGGGATGGTGCCCGAATGCAAAAATGCTTGAAACCCAACATTCCGTCTGCCCTGAATATCTGGAAGCTGATAACCAATCCGGGGGAAAAGATGTAGGAAATACCCCTATTTCGTCTCCAGGCTGGTGGAACAAGCGTCGTAATAGGTCATTAATAGCTTCCTCCGTGTTTACTCTCTTTTCCGTATATTGGATCGGATTCAAGGGAGTTAGTCCCATGGATGAAGGTTTCATGTCCGGGGTAATTTTAGGAATTATTTTTAACCTGAGCCTCTGTATCTGGACCTGGAATTATCTGGATGACATAAAGAACTCAAGCAGACAAAGAAAAATTATAACCGTATCGTCAAAATGGAGAGTTATAAATCTAATACTTTCCCTGGTATTTCTGTATCTCTTACTTTCACAATTAAACTGGGGATTCGTTTTGTTTTTAATCTCTGCTTTTTGTTTGATAGCTTTGTTGTACTACTTTAAGTTTGATCCAACTCCCCTGGTGTTTCTTTTTTACTTAGGTTCACTCAACACGGCATTTTCATCTGGCATAGCCGGCATTTGTTTGACAGCTTTTCTGTATTACCTTACGGATGTATACTGGGAAAAGAGGAATGGAAAAATAGTGCTTGTGTATGACCGTAAAATGCCGGGAATCTACATTGTAAATGCATGAATGGAGAGATGCTATGACTCTGGAACACATCAAGAGACTCATGGGATGGTGCCCAAATGTAAAAACGCTTGAAACTGGGTCCCAGATTAGCTCTGCTAGTTTTGAATTATATGATCAATCTGGAGGAGAAAAGGCCAGGAATCCAGGGACTTCAAGTCGTTTTTCCGGGCTTTTTTCCAGGTTTGATATCCGAATTCTCCTACCAACACTTTTCTTAACTCCTATTTACCTAAATTTGCTATTTCGAAAAGGTATAAATGTAGAGGCCTTCTTTTTAGGTTTTTCATTTTCTCTGCTGATTTACCTGCTAGGCTGGAAAAAGCAGATGTATTATTACGATTCCCTGGCGAAAAAACCTGTTGTTGGCTCTTCCTCAAAGAAAGTACTCTTATGGGTTTTTTTAACCCTAATCTTGTTTTTAATTTTGCCTATTGTTTTTTTATCTCAGATACCCTCTTTTCTTAACGCTCGGTCACTGTATTCCTTAGTTGCTGGAGCCTGGATGTTTATGTGGGGAAGTTATCTTCAGCTAATTTACTGGGAAATGAAAAACAATATGAAAATTTATGTGAAAAGTGAAAAGGGCTTCCAAAAGATGTATGCTATTGGGGAAAAGGAGGGAGAGGCATGAATTGGGAAGCAAAATATATTAGAAAACTGATGGGATGGTGCCCGAACGCAAAACCACTTGAAACCGGATCTAGAATTAGCTCTGTTAATTTTGAAGCATATGCTCGGTCTCAAGGAGAAAAAGCCAGGAGACTGATAATTCTTAACCGTTTTTCCAGGCTTGATGTCAGACTACTCTTACCAACCCTTTTCTTAACTCCTCTTTACACAATTATGCTGTTAGTAAAGGGTGTAAATTTTGAGTTTTTCTTTTTGGGTATTTTGTTTTCTTTGCTGATAAATTTACTTTTCTGGAAAAATCAGATACGTGAATACGATGCCGCCGCAAAAAAATCCACCGTTCGTTATATCTCTAAAATAGTACTCTTCTTTGTTTTCTTATCCCTAATTTTGTTTTTGAGTATCCCACCTATAGTTTTCTTGTCTTACACGCCTTCTTCTATTAACTCTCAATCAATGTATTCTTTTATTGCAGCAACCTGGATTCTTACTATGTGGGGAACCTGTCTTCAGCTATTTTACTGGGAGAAAAAAAATCACATGATAATTCATATCAAAAATGAAAACTGCTTCCAAAAAACATATGCTATCGGGGAAGAAGAGGGAGAAATATGAGCCTTAAAGTCGAATACATAAAAAAGTTAATGGGTTGGTGCCCAAATGCAAAAGCATATGAAGCCAGACAGCATGCTCATCTTAAAAGTTTTGAGTCCGATATTCCGGACAGAGCAAGGGGAGAAAATGGAGATTTAAAGGACCCTGGATGGCTCCGGAAAGAAAGTAATCAAATTCTTCTATTTAATATTTTTTTAACGTTTGTGTATCTCCTGATGATTAATCTGATAGATCTGAACCTGCTCTATTTACTTGCTGGATTTTTAGTGGCCCTATCTCAGTTAGTATTACGCTGGAATAAGCAGATGCAGCGATACAACGACATTGCGAGAAAACCTATTACTCGTTATGGCTCTAAAGAAAAATATCTTCCAGGTTTACTATTCATAATTTTTACTATTCTATTCACATCTCTTCTCATAGTTCTCTCTTATATGTTCAACTTTGGCAGTCCATCGATACCGACATTTTATTTTTCAATTCTTTGGTTCTTTATGTGGGGCTTTTATTTCCAGTTAATTTACTGGGAGATGAAAAATCACATGAAAATTTGTATAATATTTGAAAATGGCTTCCAAAAAACATATGCTCTTGGGAAAAAGGAGGGAGAAATGTGAGCCTTAAAGTCGAATACATAAAAAAGCTAATGGGATGGTGCCCGAATGCAAAAGCACATGAAGCTAGAAGGAATATTGACCTTGAAAACTTTGATTCCAATGTTCCGGACAGAGCAAGGGGAGATAACAGCTGTTTAAAGAATCCTGGATGGCTCCAGAGAGAAAGTAATCAAATTCTTCTATTTGCTATTTTTTTAACATTTGTTCATTTCCTTATATACAATCACGTGGGCCTTCTCCCATCCCTTTTTGCACCATTACCTCCCTTATTTTATTTTGTATTTCACTGGAATGAGCGGATTCAGCGGTTCAACGACATTGCAAAAAAACCTATTGCCCGCAATGTCTCTAAATTATCATATCTTTGGATTTTTTTGATAATCATAGTTTTTATTGCTCCGATTACGTTGCTCACTTATATGTTAACACACTGGAACTTAGCCTTATTCGAACTTTCAATTCTTTGTTTTTTCATGTGGGGTTTTTATTTCCAGCTAATTTACTGGGAGAAGAAAAATCACATGAAAATTTATATAAAACATGAAAATAGCTTCGAGAAGACGTATGCTGTTGGGGAAAATGAGGGAGAAATGTGAGCCTTATAGTTGAAAACATAAAAAAGTTGATGGGCTGGTGTCCGAATGCAAAAGCACTTGAAGCTGAAACCCGAATTAGTTCTGCTAATTTTGCAGCAAATGACCAGTCCGGAGGAGAAAAGACAAGAAGTCTGAATATTCCTAAACAGCATTCCAGGCTTGATACCCAACTCCTCTTGCTACCAATTATCTTTATTTATATTTATATAAACTTATTTCAAAAAGGTATAAATACAGAGGCTTTCCTTCTTGGCCTTTCACTTTCTTTACCGATCTATTTGCTCGGCTGGAAAAAACAGATGCGTCAATACGATGCCGTGAAAAGAAATCCTGTCGTTTCTCCTTCCTTTAGAAGAACGTTTGCCTGCGTGATCTTATTCCTATTTTTGTGTTTCACTTTGTTCATGGCTTTATTGCCCTATATCTCGTCTTATGCAGTTTATCTTCTTAACGATCAGGCTTTGTATTCTTTCACTACAGGAGTTCTGATTCTTATGTGGGGCTTCTATTTCCAGCTAATTTACTGGGAGAAGAAAAACCATATGAAAATGTACATGAAAAGAGAAAAGGGACAGCAAAAGTTGTATGTCCTTGGAGAAAAGGATGAAGAACTATGAGCCGGGAGTCCAGATACATAAAAAAGCTGATAGGATGGTGCCCGACAAAAAACTCCCTTCGGAATCAAATGCATGAAGGTTGCCTCCCGGATTTTAAATGGGGAAATAGAAATATTCAATTAAGCTCCTCTCCCGCGGATCTCCAGGAAAACAGAACTCTTAAAGTGCAAGCCAGTCTCTTTGACTGGTGGTGGTTATCGCGGGTGTTAATAATCGTTTTTTCCACATTAATAGCCTCCTCGCTTTTATGGGCATATACTCCTGAAGACTCTTATTTGATTATATTTTCAGGCCTTGTTAAGTTCGTTCTGCCTATAATATTTCTTCTTAATCGCCCCGATGCTGTCACAGTAACACCTGGGGAAATCAGAATCAAAAAGTCTCTGCGTAAGCCTATTGTGATTGAAAAAGAGGATATCATTCAAATCTCGACAACGAAAAATTATAATCATTCATTACGATGGCTATTCCGTTTGTTTTGTGTAGTTTTAATACCAATCTACTTTATAGAAGGGATGCCAAGGAACTCGCAATATATTGAATATGTTGAATATATTGAAGGATTGCTTTCAAACTATGTTGATCTTAGTCTATTTCTGGGACATATTGCGACAGTAACAATTCTACTTGTGGCATTTTACAATGGCGAACTCTTAACGCCTTATCAGTGGGCCCTTAAAGTTACTACTCACTCAAAACTGGAACTTACGTTTTTTACTAATAAACCTGAAGAGCTTACAAGTTTCCTCAAAAACGAAAGGGATCAAAATGAAATAAAAACGTTTTGAAGGCTTATGAAATGATTTTGGTAAAATATTTTAGAAAATTGATGGGATGGTGCCCTATGGAGGATTCTATCCAAAAAGAAAGGAAGGAAGGCGGCTGTTATAGTTTTGGACTGGAAAAGCTGGGCCAACCAGTACATTCTCCTGCAAGTATGCAAGAAGGTGAGGTTCTGAAAGGACGGGGCCTGTATAGAGGCTACGGAATTGGAAAAATTATCGGTACATCGTTAGTAATCAGTTTAATTTTGGGATTATATAGTCCTGCAGGCTCTTTTTTCGATCTGTTTTCTTCCTTAATCCCCTATCTGGCTATTTTGGCTTTTATTCTTTATAATCATACTACTGTGTTGTTGACTCCTGAAAAAATAATTATTCGCCGGCATCTGTTCAGATCCCTCGTGTTAAGGAAAGAGAATATCGTAACGACCACTATCTCGAAGAACAAAGGCCGTTCCCTGCGTTGGCCACTGCGTTTGTTAGCCCTTGCTACCCTTGCAATTCAACTGCCTCATATCGTAGAAAATATAACCAGAGATTTGCAGATGGAAGCAGCTCCGGCTTTCATAAAACTAAGCTCAGTCATGGTAGATTTCTGGATAGTTGCATATGTCCTTGTTATTTATTTTTATATATTCGAACTCACAGTGCCTTATCAACAGATTCTTAAAATTACTACACGATCAAACTTAAGTTTGGAATTCTACACTGAAGAACCTGAAGAAATTATGGCGACCTTAAAAAATAAGAGTAAGTAGAAAATTGAAAATAAAAAAGAAATTGAAAGACTATCCTGAAATTGAAATTCCCTGAAGCCGAAACCACTGAAGAAATCACAAACAAACTTATTACTTTAAACTTTTAATAAGATTCTGAAAGTACTTTTCGTCCACTATCTTCTGGGTATTGAGCATACGCTTAAACTCATCAACACTTTTTTCCCCACCTTTACCCTCAAGTTTATCTTTTAATTCCATTGAAGCCCGCATAAGCCCAGTTGCTTCTTCGTAGAGGGCTTCAGCCTCTGCTTTTGTAAGCTCTTCGGTCTCTATTAATTCTTCGTCTACTTTTGATTTTTCATTCAATCTTGGGATAAGAGCTCTGATTTCGGCAGCTTTATCTGTATCCAGTGATTCTTTTTCACTCAGCTCTCGGATCATGTCTCTGAGCCTGTACTCGAGCCCATCAATCTCTACGCTTTCAGGGATTTTTTTTCCTGCCCAGGCAAAATCACTCCTGAGACTCCAGAGAAGCTTATTGCGCTCTTCGTACCCAATATATTCGTCATCTGCCTCTTCCGTATCATTATCTCTTTTTATCATGAGCAATTTCCCCTGAAGATAATAGCAGTTAAAACTGCAAAATTATATTCAAATAGATAATATTCGAACTACACTGAACTAATATCCTGTGAATTAATTACCGATCACTTCAGTCCTGTAAGAGAACCTCAAGATAAAAACGAAAATTGATTTTTAGCTCACAGAAAGTCATATATTTGCAGCAGATTTTCATTTACAGCAGATTTTCATTTGCAGCAAATTTTCATTTACAGCAAATTTTCGGCTATATTTTCTGAAATTACGTGCTCGCAGTAAAGACAGCGTAAAGTTACCCCTTCTTCTTCGGACTGAAGCACGGAAAATTTTGATTTTATGGGTTCACTGCTATTAGAAATACAGTTTGGATTGGTACAGCGTACAACACCTTCAACATAAGAAGGAAGCACAACCTTATTTTTCTGAACCACTTCAAAATCCCTTATAATATTAATAGTGGCTTTCGGAGATATAAGAGCAATCCTGTTAAGCTCTTCGACGCTGAGTTCCTTACCTTCAATCTTCACAACGTCTTTTATGCCTGCTGCACCGGGTGCATTCATAACGAAACTGATAGTAGCTCGAAAAGCACTGGAAATCCCGAGTATACGCAGAACATTCAAAGCCTGCCCAGCCTTTATATGGTCAATCACCGTTCCATTTTCAATTGCCTGAATCTTCAGGTCTCTTTTTTCCTTCATTCAATCACTCCCGTGGCAAGAGCGAGAAGTGCCATCCGCGTAGGGACCCCATAAAAAGCCTGCTCGAAATAACATGCATACGGTGTTGAATCCACTTCAGGAGAGATTTCGTTGACCCGTGGGAGAGGATGAAGAATCTTAAGGTTAGGATCTGCGTTTTTCAGCAGGTCACCTGTAACCTTCAACCTGTTTTTGACCTTTTCATATTCTTCAGGATCAGGGAAACGTTCCCTTTGAACCCTTGTCATATAAAGAACCTCAACATCTCCAATTATTTCTTCAAGAGAAGTTGTCTCTCTGATTCTGATCTTATTCTTTTGAAGATCCCTGATTATCTCCTGGGGCATCCTGAGTTCAGGAGGCGAAACTAAAGTTATTTCGGCTCCGTAAAGAGATAGAGCATGACATAGGGAATGAACTGTTCTTCCATATTTCAGGTCTCCTGCCATAGCGATCTTCAGACCTTCTAGATGGCTTTCCCTGCGAATAGTATAGAGGTCAAGGAAAGTTTGCGTAGGGTGGTGTAAAGAGCCGTCTCCACCATTGATTATAGGAACACTTGCAAATTCCGCAGCCATTCGTGCTGACCCATCAAGAGGATGACGCAACACTATAAGATCTGCATACTTACTGATTACGCGGATAGTATCGGCAAGATTTTCTCCTTTCATTACTGAACTTGCCTCCACAGAACCCAGGTTAAGAACCTGCCCTCCAAGCCTCTGCGCAGCGGCCTCAAAAGACAGCCTTGTCCTCGTGCTTGGTTCAAAAAAAAGAAGAGCTATTATTTTTCCATCCAGCAACCGGGACCTCTCTTTACCTCTGGCTACAGGTTCAAGTTTTTCTGCCGTATCCAGAACGTAATCGATTTCTTTCCGCGAAAAGTCCTTCATAGAAATGACGTTTCTGTTCTTAAATGACATCCTGTTTTCATAAAGTGGTTCCCAAAGATATAACCTTTGCTCCAGAAATTTCTAAGAGTATTTAAGGAAATTAAATCCAGTATTGTACCTCAGTGCTAACATATTACTTTCAATATTAACGTGTTACTTTAAGTGTTAATATATCACTTTTAATGCTGATATGTTACTTTCAGTACTAATGTATTACTTTCAATGCTTACATATTACTTTCAGTGCTAACATATCACTTACAATGCTAACACATCATTTAGACACTTACATCATTTAGACACTTACATCATTTAGACACTTACATCATTTAGACACTTACATCATTTAGACACTTACATCATTTAGACACTGTTTTTATAAATTCAAGCCAGAGCTTTGCGTCTCTAACCCTCTGATTAGCGAACTGTTCCTGAAAGCGTTTCGTATTTTGCTTGAAGATTCCGCTCTCGATCTCCTGCAAATTTGTGATTGCACGCAATAAGCCTGCAGTCTCATGATAGAGATTTCTTGATTCTTCCGAAGTAAGGGAATTCTCTTCAAGCTCTTTTTCATCTTCCATTTCCTTTGCTGAAAGAATTTCAATGCATTTATCTATCTTGGATTTCTCAGATTCACTGAGTTCCTCTTTTTGAACCAGTTCCCATATATAGTTGTGAAGAGGATAAGTTTCTCCCTCAAGCTCAATATAATCCGGGATACGCTGACCTACCCAGAAAAGGCGAGAATGCAGAGCCGAAAGTAACTGCTTGCGTTCCTCATCTGTGATATAATTTTCAGAATCATTCTTTTCGGATATTCCAAGGTTCTTTTCCATTGTCCTCCCCCAGTAAATATTATAGCATTAATCAAATTCCTACGACAACTGGATAATATTCATTTTTTATAACTGGCTAATATTTATTCTTTACCTGTGAATGTCAGATATAAACAACACCGTGAACACAAAAACAGTCGCAAATAAAAAGAAATATAGGTAATGAAAAACTCACATATAAAAATTAGATAATTTGAGTCAGAATAAAAGGATAAATTTAAGAGAATTAAATTAAAAGAATCGATATAAAACCCGGAAGTCCGAAAGAATAGATCCGGAGTAAAACAGGATAAAAACATACAGGACAGCTGATATAGAAATATTTAAAAATTTCAGCTTTTCCTATTTCCCGCTTGAGGTGATACTATAGTTCCCATAATTCAGGTTGCACTTGATCTTCTGGAATTGGATCGTGCGGTAGAGATTGCAAAAGAGGCAATAGCAGGAGGTGCGGACTGGATCGAAATTGGAACCCCTCTGATCAAAAGTGAGGGAATGGACGCAATCCGCACTATGAGGAAAGCTTTTCCAGACCGGACGATTCTGGCAGACATGAAAACTGTAGATACAGGCGCTATAGAAGTTGAGATGGCAGCAAAAGCTGGGGCTGATGTCGTTATTGTGCTAGGGAGTGCAGATGATTCTACGTTACTTGATGCGCTCCGTTCATCCCATAAATATGGAGTCAGGTTAATGGCAGACCTCATTTCGGCTCCTGACCCTGTAAAAAGAGTAATTGAACTTGAGTCTCTGGGCGTAGACTATGTTAATGTACACATAGGTATAGACCAGCAGATGATGGGAAAAGACCCCATATCGCTTCTCAGGGAAATTTCACAGAGAGTCAACGTACAGCTTGCAGTCGCTGGTGGGCTCGATGCAAATAGTGCAGTGCAGGCTGTTAAGGCCGGGGCAAAAGTTGTAATTGTCGGAGGGAATATCACTCATTCTGACAACGTAACCGAAGCTGCAAGAAAAATCAGGCAGAGTGTGGACTCCCCAGAAGCTGTAGAAATCTGCAGTGTCAGCACTGTAGACCAGGAAATCAGAGAAATTCTTAAGGAAGTATCCACTTCAAACATTTCTGATGCCATGCACCGGAAAGGCGCAATGAAAGGCATTCATCCTCTGGTAAGAGGAAAAATGGTAGGAACCGCAGTTACCGTACAGACTTTTCCCGGAGACTGGGCAAAGCCCGTGGAAGCAATTGATATTGCAAAAGAAGGAGACGTAATCGTTATTTACAACGAAAATAAAGATGTTGCCTGCTGGGGAGGGCTTGCAACCTGGAGCGCCTTGAACAAGGGAATTGCAGGCTTAGTAATAGAGGGTGCTGTCAGGGATATTGACGAAGTAGAAAACCTGGGCCTTCCGATTTATACAAGCAATACCGTACCTAACGCCGGAGATCCTAAAGGTTTTGGAGAAATCAATGCTGAGATTACCTGCGGTGGCCAGACCGTGAAGCCAGGAGATTATATAGTGGGCGACGAAAGCGGTGTTGTGGTAATTCCAGCAGAAAGGGCATACGAGCTGGCAAGAAGAGCAAAAGAGGTTTACAAAACTGAAAAAAGACTCTTCGATGAAATCAAGAGAGGCGGGACGCTGTCTGAGATTATGAACCTAAAGAAATGGGAAAAACGTTGAATGCCCCCATTTTCAGGAACTCAGGCCAAAAACAAGAAAACACAAATGAGAATTAAAAAACAGCGAGAATTAAAAAGGTCAGAAAATCATAAAAATCAAAGAAGAACAGTGAAATTTGCAGAAAAGGGTTTTACTTACCATCTTCAGGCTGGGAAAAGCAGATTCTGGACAGAAGGAGAGCTCTGACAAATTTCATTTCTTCTTCCTGGCAGTTCTCACCCAACCTTGCCCGAAGCAGGGAATCAAGCTCAACTTCTAAGCTTTCCAGGGAAGCTTTGATCTGTTGTTGTCTTTTGGGAGGTAAGAGCCCTCCAATATTTCTTACGTTTCCAGAAAGAGTGAGCTGTTCAAGTTGCCTGAAAACGGTTCTGATACTCATACCCTGGATGTCAGCAATCTCATCGATTCCAAACCCCTGCGTAAAAAGAGAGAAAGTTCTTTGCAGAGAATCCGTTTCAAAAGAACCGGAGATAGAAGGATCTGCTCTGGTGGCGTTTACAACCTCTAATTCAGGCGATATCTCTGCCGTATCTATTTCCCTGAAGCCGCCTGCCGAAGAATTCCGCTCTGACCAGTCCTGAATGCTCGTATCCAGATACCTTATCTTTTTTGTTGATAAGTTGCAAGCTTCCAAACTGTTGATTTTGTCAATTTCGGGGTCGGACATATTAGTCCCGAACATCTCGACCTCAACTTTGGGATTTTCATCATTCTGAGCAGTCTGAGAAGTTTCTTTTGAGGTTATTCCCTCTTGTTCAGGGTCTTTACAGGTAGCCTCTAATTTTTCAACAGGTGTTTCAATCGATTTTTCAACAGGCATTTCAATAGATTTTTCAACAGGTGTTTCAGCAGATTCTTCAACAGGTTTTTCAATAGATTTTTCAGAAGGTTTTTCAGCGGGTACTAAACTGTAATCTGTGCAGTAGTTTTCGATTTCCTTGAGAAAAACATCCCCGTATTTTCTTAATTTATGTTCTCCAACCCCTGTAATAGAATGAAACTCCTCAGAAGTTTGCGGGAATCTTGTAGCCATTTCCTTAAGGGAAGTGTCAGAAAAAATAATGTAGGGAGGAAGATTTTTCTGTAGAGCAATTTCCTTTCTCAGAGCTCTTAACCGTTCAAAAAGAATTGGGTCAGGCTCTTTCCCGGATATTATAGCTTTTTTCGCCTCTGAAGCTTTGAGGATGTCAGAAGCAACTGAAAATTTATCTGAAAAAGCTTCTTCCTCAGAGAAACTTAGATCGTCGGCTTTTTTGCCTTTTGTACCGATTACCGTAGAAGGCATGAAACTTTCTTCAGCCTCAGGAGCAAAACCTTCGGGGCAGACAAGCTCTACTTGTTCCAGCCCTTTCAGTATTTTTCTGCTCATGGCATTAAGCTTCAATAAAGGATACTTTGTCCCACTTACATCCAGAAGACCGGTATTTATCATTTCGGAAGCTAATGATTTCCATTGTTCTTTTGTGAACTCCAGGCCACTGCCATGACTTTTCAACCTTACATGACGGTTTTGCCTGATCTTTTTATTCTTTGAGCCTGTGAGGACATCAATAACATAGTTAGTACCAAAGCGCTGGTTCAGTTCCTGGACGCAGGTTATCAATTTTTTTGCAGCTCCAGTCCCGTCAAAGGTATCTTTAGGAGTAAGGCAGCAGTCACAATTCCCGCAGGGTTCTGGGAGCTCTTCACCAAAGTACTCCATCAAAGTCTGGCGCCTGCATTTATTTACCTCGCAATAAGCTACCATTTGCCTTAACTGCACCAGAGAAATGTCCTTCTCCTTTTCATTTGTCTTCTGTGAGATAAAGTACTCAATCTTGAAACGGTCTCCTCTGCTGAAAAAAAGGATACATTCGCATGGGCTTCCGTCCCTTCCTCCTCTGCCGGTCTCCTGATAGTAGCTCTCGAGATTTCGGGGAAGGTCATAGTGTATTACAAAACGTACATTGGAC
>Ga0160425_1001065_pt1 | contig 29071 bp, 26 predicted proteins | sample BioMet8_FD_108193 | JGI IMG/M metagenome (GOLD analysis project Ga0160425, IMG submission 108193) | Microbial communities from bioreactor (seeded with sewage sludge) at Lawrence Berkeley National Lab, California, USA - Biofuel... | ecosystem: Engineered > Bioreactor > Anaerobic > Unclassified ...
AAGATACGTGGATTATCCCGGAATGATTTGGGGGCTTGCCGATGCGGAGCATAGCTTCAGCTATGTAACAAATCGGCAAACCACAAAGCAACCGGGAGAAACACGCAGATGTAAAGGTTATTTTTATACAGCTCCTTAATACTTGCTGTCGGCGTATTCGACCCAGCCGCCGGCTTTGACCAGACAGGCGTCGAAGTCGGCGATTTTAACCGGCAGGACATCCTGCTTGCCGCCGCCGGAAATCGTCACCTGCTGTCGGTCCACGTCGACCTGAAGCGTGCAATCCTTGCCGGCATAGTGGGCAAACAGGTAGTCGATTTTGTCCTTGGGCATTTCGATGGCCATCATCCCGCAGTTGTACATGTTCTGGCGGAAGATCCGGGCGAAGTTTTCCGCGATCACCACGTTGATGCCGTTGACTTCCAGCGCCCAGGGAGCGTGTTCGCGGGAGGAGCCGCAGCCGAAATTGGCGCGGGTCACAATCGCCGCCTTGTCCTTCACGTCGGTTTTGGGACTGAAACCCGGCAGTTCGAGGTCTTCGAGCAGGAACGGTTTCAGCCCTTCCTTGGTGATCTCCGTCAGATACTTGGCGGGAATGATTTCATCGGTATTGATATCCGAGCGGTCGAGAAACAACACTTTGCCGTTGAAATTTTTCATTTTTTCAGACCTCGCTTACTTCGTGAAAAAAGGTGAATTGGTGATTTTACCGGTAATGGCCGTGGCCGCCGCCGTGGCGGGACTCATCAAGTGGACCATGCCGCCTTTGCCCATCCGGCCGTTGAAGTTGCGGTTGGTCGTCGACGCCGCCACTTCGCCTTTGGCGAGAACGCCGTTGCTCATCCCCAGACACGCCCCGCAAGTCGGATTGGTCACGCAGCAGCCGGCATCCTGGAAAATCGCCAGCAGCCCTTCCTTGAGCGCCTGGGAATAGATCGCCGGAGTGGCCGGCGACACAATCGCCCGGACGTGTTCGCTGATCTGCTTGCCTTTCAGGACGGCCGCCGCGATCCGGAGGTCGCTGATCCGGCCGTTCGTGCACGAGCCGATATAGACCTGATCGACCGGCGTGCCGGTCATTTCCCGCACCGTTTTGACCTGTTCGGGCTTGTAGCCCACCGTGACCAGCGGTTCCAGCGTGCCGACGTCATACGTCAACACTTTGGCATATTCCGCATCGGGATCGGAAACCCATTGACGGTACGCCGCCAGCGCGGCTTCCCTGGTCTTGAACTCGGTCGCGATAAACGGCCAGAGGTAGTCCACCGTCACCTGGTCCGGATAGCAGATGCCGCAGGTGCCGCCGGCTTCGATCGCCATATTGCAAAGGGTCATCCGTTCTTCCATGCTCATGGCGTCGATCACCGGACCGGTGAATTCCATCACCATGTTGGTGGCGCCGTTGACCGTGAGCTGCTGAATGATGAACAGAATCACGTCCTTGGCATAGACGCCGGCAGGCAACCGGCCGTTGAGCACCAGCTTGATCGTCTTCGGTTCCTTGAACGTGCAGACGCCCTTCAGAATCCCTACTTCGAGGTCGGTCGAACCCACTCCGGCGGCGAACGCGCCGAACGCGCCGTGCGTACAGGTGTGGGAGTCGCCCATAATCACCGTATAACCGGGCCGGACAAAGCCTTTTTCCGGAAAAATCGCATGGCAGACGCCGTTGTGGCCGATATCGAAAAAGTCCTTGATCTTATGCCGCCGCGCCCAGTCGCGGAGAATCTTGCCCTGTTCGGCCGTCTTCGAATCTTTGGCGGGCGTCACGTGGTCGATCACCGCCTTGATTTTGCTGGTGTCGAAAACCCGGTCCTTGCCGCGCGCCACCAGATCGTTGATCGCGATCGGGGTGGTGATTTCATGACAGAACACCGCATCGAGTTTGAGCACGTTGATTTCATCGCCGAACGGCTTGTCCACCAAGTGGGCGGCGAAGATTTTCTGCGCAATTGTCTTTCCCATTTTCAACTCCTCTTATATTACGAAAAAGTTCAGATCGTTTTTCGTTTATTTCGATCGTCTCACTTGAACCGCTTGGGCGGCGTAATCACCCAGAACGCCCGCAACGGCTGCGGCCCGGCATTCTTCAGACAGTGGGGGCAGTCGGAAGCAAACGACACGCTGTCCCCTTCCCGCAGCGGCAGGTTCTGCCCGCCGATGACCAGCACGCCCCGTCCGCCGATGATCGTGCCCAGTTCCTTGCCCTGATGGCCGTAAGCTTCGCTGGCGCTCTCGCGTCCCGGCTCGATTTCCATATAGTAGGCTTCGATGCCGTGTTCCTCGTCGCCTTTTTCCTCCGTCCGGGTGAGCCGCTCGAACGTGACGCCGTCCTTCATGATCTTGTGGCGTTCGTTTTTGCGGATTACGTTCACCTGGGGCGGTTGCTGAATGTCCCGGAACAGATAGTTCATATCGATGCGCAGGACGGCGGCAATCTCCACCAGCGTATCGATGGCCGGCGCCACCCGGTTCCGTTCGATCTGCGAGATCAGGCTTTCGCTGACGCCGGCCAGATCGGCCACTTCTTTCATCGTCATGCCGACGCGCTGACGTACTTCCCGCAATTTATCGCCAAACTGATATTTCATCATCCATTCCACGATCATTTTTTATGACTTTAGTAAAAGTAAAGCAACTTTATTAAAAATCAATATTGAAAGTCTGAAAAATTTCCGAAAAGCGTCTTCGGACGGGAGTCTGGCGGCAGTCTCAAATTGTGGGTAGCGGGGAAGAAACTTGAAAACTTTTCACAGCCATCCCACAATTTGAAAAAAATCGTATTTTTACCCAAATTTTGAGCTTAATACTTATGAAGTATGGCGACCCCTGTTTTGTCCGACATAATCAGGGAGAGAGGATGATAAAATGAGGCGCGAATTGAATTCAAGCTGGGGAAGTGGGGTGCAGGGGGACACCCGAAGCTGTTCGGGTGTCCTCCGCGAACATAGTCCTGTTCAGCAGGGTCCAGGGGCAACTGCCCCTGGGTACTTGCCACCGGCGGCTCGCCGGGCCGGGTCCGAGTTGGGGGCCGGGTCCGACGCCAAGCGGAGTATGCCCCGGTAATACGCAGCGGGGCGTCCCCGTCGCTGGTCGCCGTCAGGTGAAACCGGACATGGTATGGGGCGTTGCACTTCGCGCGATTTCCCTTTTTCGGTGGGATGGCTTTTCAAAGTTTTCGGGTTTCTTCCCCGGAGACTGGTTGCGCAATGGCACCGCTCAATGGAAACGTTCCCGGTACTGCCGGGGCGTGATCCCCATATGGTGCTTGAACAGCCGGGAAAAATAGTTGCTGTCCGGAAAACCGGCTTTGGCCGCAATAACGCTGACGGAATCGGTCGAGGACGAGAGCAGGGTTGCCGCTTTGGCCACCTTGACGTCGATCACATAGTTCATCGGCGATTTGCCGAGCGTCTTCATGAACATCCGGTATAAGGTGGAGGACGACATCGACGCCAGTCGGGCCAGTTCCGCCAGCGTCAATTCCCGGTTCCAGTTGCGTTCGATATAGCTCATGGTCTGACTGAGGCGGAACAAGTCGAGCTGCGCCGGCATCTGGGGCGTGCTGAAACTGCGGGAGATGCAACTGATAATCTGCATCAGATAGGCGACGGCGGCAAACAGACAGCCTTTTTCACGTCCTTCGAGTTCTTCGGCCAGCCGGGCGATCAGATTGCGCAGATATTCCAGCGTTTCGCCGTTGACCTGAAGCCGACTGCGGAAGCCGTGCTCCTGCCGGAGGGCCGGTTCCAGTTCGAAAAAAGCGTGATAGCCGGGGGTGTCGGCCAAGTCGTACAGCGGGAGATTGAGCCGTTCCGGCTGGTAGAGCAAATTGACGATGCTGAGTCCGTCGGTCAGGTCGTACCGGTGCGCGGATCCGGGCTTGATCAGAAATACGTCGCCGGTCCGGATTCGATAGGTTTCCGTCTCCGTGCAATGCCGGCCTTCGCCGTCGAAGACGATGACCAGTTCATAAAAGTCATGGCTATGGGCGGCAATGGAAGTTTGCCGTCCGATCGGAACGATCTTGATCGGCAGACTGCCGGGGGGGAAAAACGAATTGTCATGGGCCATTTCGAACGCTCTTTTTTCGCTTTGAATGAAAAATGCTATTTTTTGCATCATTTGTCAAGGACTTATTTCTTTTTCTCGTTAAAATTATGTACAAACAAAACTTTGAGGAGTAATTCGTTTCATGAATAAATCAGATACCAAATCGTTGATCGCCGGCTTTGCCAGTCCGGGAAGCGCCTTTCGCGGCATGCCGTTCTGGGCGTGGAACGGCAAACTCGATCCGGAAGAACTGCGGCGGCAGATTCGCCAGCTCCACGAAATGGGGTTGGGCGGTTTTTTCATGCATGCCCGGGTGGGGCTCGGCACCGCGTATCTTTCCGACGATTGGTTTACCTGTGTCAAAGCGTGTATCGACGAAGCGGAAAAACTCGATATGAAGGCTTGGCTGTATGACGAAGACCGGTGGCCGTCGGGCGCCGCCGGCGGATTGGTTACGGTCGATCCCAAGTATCGGATGCGGAGTTTGCGGCTGACCGAACTCTCCGGGGCGGACGTTGCCAAATTCCGGCCGGAAGGCGAAACGATCGCGGTCTTCGCCGGAAAAGTGGACGGCAATGCGTTGAAAACGGTCCGTCCGTTGAAATCGTTGTCGGATAAACTGCAATCCGGGGAAACGCTGCTGCACTTTCAGTGCGTGGTCAATCCGACGTCTTCCTGGTATAACGGCCAGACCTATCTCGATACGATCAATCCCGAAGCGGTGAAGAAATTCATTGAAGTCACCCATGAAACCTACCGGAAACAGATCGCCGATACCTTTGGCAAGCGCGTCCCCGGCATTTTTACCGACGAACCCAATTTCGGGGGCGTTATCGATAAAGTCTCGGATACGGTCTGGCAGACGCCGTGGACCGGCAAGCTGCCGGAAACGTTCCGTTCGCGTTACGGGTACGACTTGATTCCGCATCTGCCGGAATTGTTTTACGACGTGGCCGGAGTGGCGCTGTCCCGCGCCCGGCTCGACTACCTCGACTGCATTACGTTCCTGTTTGTGAACTCCTTCAGTCGCCAGATCGGGGAATGGTGCGGCAAAAATAACCTGCAATTCACCGGCCATGTGCTGGAAGAAGACTCGCTGAGCCGCCAGACGCATTGCGTCGGCAGCGCCATGCGCTTCTATGAATACATGCAGGCGCCCGGCATGGACGAACTGACCGAATACTGGCGCATTTACGATACGGTCAGACAACTCAGTTCCGCCGCGCGGCAGTTCGACCGGGAATGGCGGATCTCCGAAACCTACGGCTGTACCGGCTGGGATTTTCCGTTCGCCGGCTACAAGGCACTCGGCGACTGGCAGTTGGCGCTCGGCGTCAACGTCCGGTGCCAGCATCTGGCCTGGTACACGATGGCGGCCGAAGCCAAACGCGACTATCCCGCCGCGATTTTCTATCAGTCGCCCTGGTATCGCGAATATCGCCACGTGGAAGATTATTTCGCCCGGATCAATTATGTGATGCATCATGGCAAGGAAGTACGCGATCTGCTGGTGGTCCATCCGGTCGAATCGATCTGGACGATGATCCGGAAAAACTGGATGGCCGATGCCGGGGTGCTGGCGTTCGACAAACAGCTGATCCAACTGCGTGACTGTCTGCTTTCCGCCGGCCTCGATTTTGACTACGGCGAAGAAGAAATCATGAGTCGTTATGCCCGGATCGGAAAAGAAAACGGCATTCCGACTTTCTATGTCGGCAAAGCCGCCTATCGCACCGTCGTCGTGCCGGCGCTGGTCACGGTACGGAGTTCGACGGTCAAGCTGTTGCGCGACTTTGCCGCCGCCGGCGGTCAAGTCGTCTATCTCGGCAAACCGGCGCAATATGTCGACGGGCTGGCCTCCGATGCGTTTGTCCAAGCCGCCGCCGGATGGACCTCGGTTGCCAAGGAAGGAAAAGCTCTGGCGGATGCCGTCGATGCAACCGCTCGGCGGATCAAAATCGCCGACGAAAACGGCCGGAATATCGCTTCGACGCTCTATCTGCTGCGGCAGGACGCGGACGCCGACTATCTGTTCCTCTGCAATACCGGTCTGGAAGATCGGGAGATCAATGCTCGGCAACTGGTCGAAAGCCCGATCATGGTCCGCGACCGGCAGCGCGCCTGTCCCCATATCACGCTGAGTATCAAGACCAATAAACAGGGCCAGGTGCTGGAATTCGATCCGGAAACCGGCAAAATCTATCAGGCCGATGCCCGCAAAACCGCCGACGGCTGGCAGGTCGCTACGGAACTGGCTCCGCTGGGCAGCCGGATTTTCGTGGTTCATGCCGTTGCCGCCGCCGAAAAATATCCGCGCCGCGTCCGGTTGCAGACCGTCAGTCGAAAGACGCTGAAGCCGACCGCCTGGCAGTTACGCCGGAATGAAGACAACGTGATTGTGTTCGACCACTTCCGGGCACAGATCGACCAGGGCAAAACCGGTCGGCCGGAATACTTCTTTGCGCTGGACGACCGGCTGCGGACCGCGATCGGTTGCGAGCCGCGCGGCGGTTCCATGGTGCAGCCGTGGGTCAAACAGCGGGATTCCGGCAAGACGATCCGCCTTACCGTCGCCGCCGATTTCGAGTGCCGGACCTTGCCGTCCGGAGCCCTTTATCTCGGACTGGAATTCCCGGAACTCTATCAGGCGAAAATCAACGGTCAGCCGCTGGATATGACCGCCGAATGCGGGTGGTGGTGCGACCGGTCGCTGCGCAAGTTGCCGGTCGATCCGGCCATGCTCCGCTACGGCGTCAACGAAATCACGCTGGAATGCGACTACAACGGCCGCCATCCCGGTCTGGAAATGATCTATCTGCTGGGCGACTTCGGTACTAAAATCGCCGGGGTACGGACTCCGGTTGTTACCGCTGTACCGCAGACGCTTAAAATCGGCGACTGGTGCAAGCAGGGCCTGACGTTTTATTCGGGCGCGGCAACCTATTCCATGCCGGTCCGGGCCGCGGTGAAAAAAGGCGAACGGCTGGTGGTGACGCTGCCGGAATATCGTGGGTCCTGCATCCGCATTCTGGTGGACGGCGTTCCGGCCGGACTGATCGCCTGGCCGCCGCAGGAACTTGACATTACCGATTTCGTCAAAGACGATAAGTTCGAACTGGGCATTGAAGTGATCAGTCACCGGCGCAATTCCCACGGTCCGTTCCACTGTCAGAAGAAGTGGCCGAAATGGACCGGGCCCGGCGAATTCAAAATCTATGAAGTGCCCGGTTATCAACTGGTGCCGTGCGGCTTGCTGCAGGCGCCGGTGCTGGAAGTTCGGAAAGCCGTCAAGTAAGATCCGATCCGGGCGTTTGTTGTGAATGTGTTTCCGGGGAGAACTCCTGAAAAAATTCCAATTTTTTCAGGAGTTCTCCCCGGACTTTTTTCTGTCTTTCAAACTTTTTAGCCTATTGATCTATTTGCGTAGAAAATAGATCAATAAAATAAAAGTTTTGCAGTCTCAAATTGGACGGCAGTCTCAAATCGCGGGTAGCGGGGAAGACACGGGGTGCTTTTGAAACAGCCCCCCAATTTCAACCCCGCAAAACATTCAGTGTATTTATCTCTTTGCTGCGCAAAGAGATAAATAACTTAAAAAAGTTTGAAAGTCAGGAAATGGGGTCCGGGGAGAAACCTTGAAAAATTTCCAAATTTTTCGGGGTTTCTCCCCGGAAACTCGGCTTGAGACTCTCGTTAAATTGGAGGTAGCGGGGCATCCGAAGCCGAAACTCCTGTCACCTCTATTTGCTTAACGTCTAAATGATGCTATAGTAGAAGTTTGCATTGAGTCAATAATGATATTGACGGCAAAAAGAAAAGCAACTCGCTGTCAAGCGTAGTGATTGATTGCGGTAAAGAAAAAGTAACGCGGACATCCTCCCTTATCACGGTCCGAACCCGGCGGAGCATGACTTAGTTACTTGCAGAAAAACCAACTAAGTCAGTGAATTCAGCGATCCGGCGCGCGGATCGTCCTCTTGTCTTAATTGTTGCCGCCATCCTGGTAGCCGGTTCTCTCTCGTTATCCGCGGGAGAACGATCACTGTTCAACGGCGAAAACCAAAGGAAACGTTACTTATGAGCGACATGGAAAAATTTCGGGCGTTGGGGATTTCGGAGCCCATCCTCGCGGCCCTGGCGAAAAAAGGCTTTGAAGAACCGTCGCCGATTCAGGCGGCCACCATCCCGCTGCTGCTCGGCGGCGAGAAGGACGTAATCGGTCAGGCCCAGACCGGAACCGGCAAAACCGCGGCGTTCGGCATTCCGATTCTGGAACGCATCGGCACCCACAGCCGCCACCACATCAAGGCGTTGATTCTGGCGCCGACCCGCGAACTGGCCATTCAGATCGCCGAAGAAATCGCCTCGCTGCGGGCGGCGGACAATCCGCTGGAAATCCTGCCGATCTACGGCGGACAGTCGATCGACATTCAGTTGCGGCGGCTGCGCTACGGCGTCGATATCGTCGTCGGCACCCCGGGACGGGTCATCGACCTGATCGACCGCCAGGCGCTGGATCTATCCAAACTCTCGTTCGCCGTCCTCGACGAAGCCGACGAAATGCTCAACATGGGGTTCGTCGAAGACATCGAGACCATTCTCGGTCACACCAATGCCGACAAGCGCATGCTGATGTTTTCCGCCACCATGCCGCCCCCGATCATGGGCATCGCGGAAAAATTCATGAAGGAATATGAAATCGTCCGCATCAAACAGCCGCAGATGACTGCGCTGCTGACCGACCAGATCTATTTCGAAGTCCGCCGCGAAAACAAGTTCGAAGCGCTCACCCGGATCATCGACATGGAACCCGAGCTCTATGCGCTGGTGTTCTGCCGGACCAAGAACGACGTCGACGAAGTCGCGGAAAAGCTGCTCAACCGGGGTTACACGGCGGAAGCCCTTCACGGCGACCTCTCCCAGGCCCAGCGAACCAAGGTAATCGAACGTTTCAAGCGGCATAATTTCAACATTCTGATCGCCACCGACGTCGCCGCCCGCGGCATCGATATCAACAACCTTACCCACGTCATCAATTACTCGATCCCGCAGGACCCGGAATCCTACGTTCACCGGGTGGGCCGGACCGGCCGCGCGGGCAAGGAAGGCACCGCGATCACCTTCGTCACCCCCGCCGAATCCCGGACGCTGATGATGATTCAGCGCGCCGCCAGCACCGACATCCGGAAGGAAAGCCTCCCCCGCGGCGACGAAATCATCCGTCACAAGCGCGAACAGATCAAGGAACGGCTGGCCGCGTTGATCGCCGACGACAGCCACGCGGATTATCTGGAAATGGCGAAAGAACTCGCCGACGGTCAGGAACCGCTCAACATGCTGGCCGCCTTGCTCAAATTCACGTTCAAAGACGAATTCAAAGCAGAAAATTATCACGACCTCAGCCCCGCGTCGCACCGGGTCGACAACGAAGGCCGGACCCGGCTGTTTGTGGCGCTCGGCCGCGACGACGGTTACGGCGCCCGGCAGATTCTCGATCTGCTCTGGGAAAAAGCGCATGTCAAAGGGTATCGGGTCGGCAAGATCAACTGCTTCGATAAATTTTCCTTCGTCACCGTCTCGTTCAGCGACGCTAAAATCATCCTCGACGTATTCCGGGAATCCGGCCGCAACGGCGCCCCGCTGATTACGGTCGCCAAGGATAAAGACGCCCCCGACGCCGAACATGATTCCGCCCATGCCGACGAACCCCGTCGGCCGGACCGTTTCGAATCCTCGGAACGCCCGGAACGGCCCCCCCGGCAAGACTATTCGGATCGCCGGGATCGCCCCCCGCGGCAAGATTCGGATCGCCGGGATCGCCCCCCGCGGCAAGACCATTCGGATCGGCAAGATCGGCCGCGTCGGACGCCGCGCCCGGAATATTCGGACCGGCAGGATCGCCGCCCGGACAGACCCCGGCGGAATTCGGCTCCGGAGTCGGCGAACGCCCCGGACAAAAAACGGTCTTCGCGTTTCCGGAATGTTCCGGATTTCGGCGATGACGCCATCGTTCAGCGCGCCATGAAAAAGATGCGGAAAAATCACGGACGCCAGGGGTGAATGCATTCGGCAAAAAACGGTTCCGCTGGACCGCCGTCCTGCTGGCGGCGGCCGCCTGCTTCGTGCTGGCGGAATTCGCCGGCCGGGACCCTTTGCCGCTTGTTCCTTACGACGCGCCGTGTAATACCCCGGCGGTCCGCGCCGATGCCGACGCGTTGACGCATACCGACGTCACTCCGGTCTGGGATCACCTCCTCGCGCCGGATCGGAATCTGGTCTGGTGTGCCACCGTGCAGTTCACCTGGTCGGTATTCGATCAGGTGTTTGCCGGCAGTCAGGGGCTGCATCTGACCGGGGAACCGCCGCTGGCCGTCCAGTTGAACCGCCAGACGACGCCGTACCGGAGCTGCAATCTGCTGAATTGCTACGATTATTCCGGCGTCTTCTCGGCGGCCTCCTGCCGTTACGCGCTGACTCGTTTGCTGGAGACGCGGAGCAATCCGTTCGTTTTCCCGGCGGAAGTGCTGCAATTGAAGCCGGGCGACCTTTTTCTGTACTCGCATTGCTTTGTCCATCCGGAATTTCAAAAGACGTTTGCGCCGCAGTCGCTGCGCTGGAGCAACACTCCGGTGGCGGCGTTCGGCTTTGCGGCGGCGGGCGGCTGGAAAAATTATCGGCAGCGCAGCGCGTTGAAAGATCAGGTCCGGGTCTGCTATTACCACGGCCCGGATGATTTCGCCATCGAACTGCGCGGACTGACCAACCTCCATCACCGGCTGGTGCTGGCCCGGATTGCGCCAGGCGCGACGCTGGCGGCCACCGTGGAAGCCGTCCGGGATAAAATGCCGTCGCCAATCTTCATGGAACCGGCCGGAGAGAGCGACGAACTGGCTATTCCCGTGCTGAATTTCGAGTTGAAGAAAAATTTTCGGGAGCTGATCGGTCGGCCGTTGCGCGTCGCCAATCCCAAATTCAATGGCAAACCCATTGTGCTGGCCTTGCAGCAGGTGCGTTTCGAACTGGACGGCAAAGGCAGTAAAACGCCGTCCGGCTGGGCCCTGCCCGGCTGGTTCGGAACGGCGCGGCGACTGGTTTTCGACCGGCCGTTTCTGGTTCTGCTGTACCATGACAACTGCGTATCGCCGTATCTGGTGATCTGGGTGGCGCATCCCGAGCTGCTGGAGAAACGTCCCTGACTCGTGAGCAGCGGAGAAAAAACCTTGAAAACTGCTCAAAGTTTTCGGGGTTTCTCCCCGGTGACTTCGTTTGCGGCGGGCGTCTTGTATTTTCGGAGCGGAACGGCTATTTTAACGGCGGCGGTATGCCAGGCGAAATCAGTAGCGATTCGAGGTTGAAAAAATGCGTTGTCCACAGTGCGGATGTCTTGATGATAAAGTCGTCGACTCCCGGGCCACCAAAGAAGGCGCCGGGGTCCGGCGGCGGCGGGAATGCCTGAAGTGCGGGCACCGGTTCACGACCATTGAAGAAATTATTCAGGCGGAACTGAAGGTAGTTAAACACGGCGATGTCCGCGAAGACCTCGACCGCGAAAAAATCCGCCGCGGCATCGAAAAAGCCTGTTGGAAACGTCCCATCAAGGTCGAAGAAATCGAACGCGCCGCCGATGACGTTTACAACTCCATCCAGCGGGATTTCGACAAGGAAGTTTCCAGCATCGAAATCGGCCGGCGGGTGATGGAAATCTTGAAAAAAATCGATGAAGTCGCTTACGTCCGTTTCGCCTCCGTCTATCGCCAGTTCAAGGATATCGACGAATTCATCGACGAAATCCGCAAGCTGGGAAACAACAAAATTTAATGCCAGGCAGGCGCTCATGATCAAGTTGTCCAATAGTGCGACCATGCTGATTTGTCCGGACGGCTCCCAGGTGGAGTTCGAGGTGGACGAACTCCAGGCCGGCATTCTGCGGAGTTGTCTGGCCGCCGGTTCGCACGAGTTGTGGATTGCCGAAGATATCGCGCTGTCGATCGAATACGCCATGATGCTGCCGGCCAACCGGGGCCGGACCTTCACCGTCTCGGAAATCAATTCGCTGGTCGTCCGGGTGCTGGAGGAAACCGGCTATCCGGAAATCGCGGAAGCGTACCGCCGCCAGCATTCCACCGTCGGCGTCAAAGTCAGCCCCGATTATCCGCTGATCGCCGAACTGGTCAGCCGCCATCTGGGACTGTCCGGCAACAATCTGGTGCAGGTGGCCGAACGCGTCGTGGCGGCCGCCGCCAAACTGAACATCGAAACCGCCACTCCGCTGCTGTTTGTGGAACTGGCCAAACTCTACAAGGAAGAACTTCTGGCCGAACACGACGCGGAACTGGTGGCGTTGCCGGCCCGTCCGGCGCCGTTGCCCTGGCTGATTGCCCGAACGGAAATCGCCGAATCGCTGTCGGCTGCGACCCGGGAGCTGTTGCAAGCCGGAATTTTCGACTTTACCGGCGTCAGCCGGATGTTTCCCGCGTTCAAGCTGGAACTGCGGATCACCCGTCTGGTGAGACATTATCAACTGGTCACCCCGCTGACCGAAATGGCGGTTATCGCGCACTGGGGACCGCTGGCGGCGGCGTTCAACGAAGCGAACGGCATCGTCGCACGGCTGGCCGCGGCTCACCCGGAAGGTCCCGCCGCCATGCCGGTCTATCTGGCGGTCAACGACATGTCGGCCTTTGCCTGCACCCATCTGCTGTCACGGTGGCCGGACGCGGAATCCTGCTGTCGGGAAATGCTCGCCTATCTCGAAGAAATGCTGGACTTCAAGTTTTTCAAAATCACCCTGAAATAACCGGACGTCCCCGGCATCAGTCGAAAGTCTCAAAACGAGTCTCCGGGGAAAAACCCCGAAAAATTGGGAAATTTTTCAAGGTTTTCCCCGGACCCCATTTCCTGACTTTCAAACTTTTTAATTTATTTATCTCTTTGCTTCGCAAAGAGATAAATAGGCTAAAAGTGTTGCGGGGGCAAAATTGGGGTGCGGGGAAGAAATGGGGAGCTGTTTCAAAAGCTCCCCGTGTCTTCCCCGCTACCCGCGATTTGAGACTGGCGTTCCTCAACTTTGCCCCGGCAAAACCTTTATTTTCTCACTTCTTTTTGAGCATTTTCACCAGCACCCGCTGTTGCAGAATCAAATCCTTTTCGCCGATCGCCAGAATGCATTCGGCGGTTTTGACGTCCACGTTTTCCTTGGGGTCGTCGAGACCCAGCCGTTTGGGGCCGAGATAGTTGCTGATGCTCAGCACAGTCGCCGGATAACTCTTGGTTTCGTCGGCGTCAGGCACCACTTCTGCCTTCATGCCGGGCTTGATCCGGCGGACGAATTTTTCCTCGACTTCCGCCCGGACGATAAACGGCAGGTCCGGCACAAAGACAAACAGCCGGGTCACGTTCGACGAACTGGTGGTTCCGTAACCGGGCCGGACGTCGCAGCGCAGAATCGTCCCGTCGGCCGGAGCCCGGACCACCCGCTGTTCGATGTCGTATTCGGCAATCGCCTGATTGGCCCGGGCGGTCCGGGCCTCGGCTTCGGCGATATTCAGCTCCGTTGTGCTGGACCGCAGGGTATCGCAGAGTCCGTCGAACTCTTTCGCGGCAATCGCGCCCCGGGTGACCAGTTGCTGGTTGCGCCGCTGTTCGCGCTGGGCCGCTTCCTGAAGCACTTTGAGTTTTTCAATTTTACGGTCGGCTTCCGCCACCAGCGCCTTGCAATGGTCCAGATTGAGCCGTTCGGCAATATCGTCCTGAAGGCAGAGGATTTGATCTTTCTTGACTTTGCTGCCTTCCTCGACCCGCACATCCTTGATAATGCCGTCCTTTTTGGCGGCAATGCTGACCAGACCTCCTTCGACGTCGATCCGGCCGCGGGCAAAGGCAATGTACGGCGATTCCGGCGGCGGCGGAACCACGGCCGGTTTCGTTCCCCGGAAATGGCCGCAGATCAGCACGGCCCCTACGATCAGAATCAATATCGCACCCCAAACCATGAATTTACCGCGACGCGTTTTCATGCGCAAAATCCTTTCGTTCGTCTTTCGTAATCATCCCGTCTTCCAGACAAATCAAGCGGTCGGCATGCGGCAACAGCCGGGGGTCGTGAGAGACCGCGAAAATCGTCGACCCGTGCACATGCGCCGCCTGATGCAGCAGCCCGATCACCGTCTGGCCGTTTTCCTTGTCCAACGAACTGGTGGGTTCGTCGGCAAACAGGAACGCCGGTTTTTTGGCCAGCGCCCGGGCAATCGCCACCCGTTGTTTTTCGCCGCCGGAAAGCTGGATCGGCCGCGATCCGGCCACTTTTTCCAATCCGACTTCCGCCAGCGAAGCCGCCGCGATCCGCCGGGCTTCCGGCTCCCGGAGGCCCAGATATTTCAACAGAATCAAAATCTGATCGGTGGCGGTCAGCGACGAAAACAGGTTGAACCCCTGGAAGACAAACCCGAAATGCCGGAGCCGGAAATCCTCGATCTCCCGCTCGGACAGCTTCCACAAATCGGTATTCAGCACGCGCACCGACCCGGAATCGGGGTTCAGCAGACCGCCGATCACCGACAGCAGCGTGCTCTTGCCGGACCCGGACGGCCCCATCAGCAGCGTCAGTTCGCCGGGATAGAGGTCGAAACTGAGCCCTTTCAGCACTTCGGCCGTGACCTTGCCGTTCACGTAGGAACGCCGGAGGTCGCGCACCTCGATGGATGGCGTTTTTTTCAGTTCATCGTTCATCGCAGCAGCTCCGCAGGTTGAGTTTGATACAGGACGCGAATCGCCAGCAGCCCGGCCAGCAGGGATGCCCCCATGATCAGCCCGGCCACGCCGCCGATAAACCACAGCGGCAAATAAAATTTCAATTTAATCATCCCCAGCGCCAGCCCGAACAGAAACGTCAGCGTGCCGCCCAGCGCCAGCCCGGCCAGTCCAACCCAGAACGTCTGTTCCAGCACAATGCCCCGCAACGCCCGGCGCGACAGCCCCAGCGCCCGCAGCGCCGCGTATTCCCGAATCGTTGCCAGAATCGCCGCCCGCAACGACTGGTTGGTAATCACGATCCCGATCACCAGCGCCAGCCCGATCAGAAAAATCCAGACCAGGCTTTCGTCGTTCCAGAACAGCCAGAAATAAAGCGACTTCCAATAGAGATCGTCGGCCGTCCAGACCTGAAATTCCGGATGTTTGCCGTCGAGTCGCCGCAACTGCTCCTTGACCTGCGGCACGGCGGCCGGATCCCGCAGTTTGACCAGAATATAGTCGTTATACCGAAGATCGAAAGTGGAGGGAAACAAGTCGTGAAAAGTCTCCGCCGAAACGAACAGAAAGGCAATCAGCGTGCCGTCGTAGGCATCGGTAATGCCGCTGATCCGAATTTTTTTATTGCTGACCTCGATGGCATCGCCGATTTTGAGTTTGAAAGCCCGGGCGCTGGCGGCATCGATCACCGCCGTCTGCGGCGGCTCCAGCACCACGCCGAAACGGGCGATGAAATCGGCCGGCACGCAGAGATAATTGTTGCGAACGTCGATCGGCATGACCACGGCGCGGGGCTGGTCGTCGCGGCCGGCGATCCGGCAGGCGGCGTCGCGCCACACCATCGCCTGAACCGCCGTCACGCCGGGATGCATCCGCAGGGTGAATTCCACATCGCGTTTCACATCCTGCCGCCAGAAAAACGTCTTCACCTCCCGCGGCGTGGAGATCCAGAGGTCGGCCCGGGCGTTCTGCAAAAAAGCGTTTTCCAAGCCGAACACAATCAGCGCCAGCCCCACCTGGGCGTAAATCAGGAACGCCGAAAACCCCAGCGCCACCACCGCCGCCAGAAAGCGTTTCCACTCGTAGCGCAAAATCGATCTGGACAAGGAAGGCATCATCGCAACAACTCCGCCGGTTGAGTGTGATAGAGCACCCGCATCGCCAGCATTCCCGACCCCAGCGCCACCGCCAGAATAAAGGACGACAACAGCGCCGTCAACGTCCAGGGAATATAAAACGGCATCCGAAATCCGGCCGCTGCCAGCGCCAGCGCCCCGGTCAACACCAATCCCGCCGCCACCCCGATCAGTCCCAGCCAGAACGACTGTTCAAGAATCACCCGGTTCAGCGCCCGGCGCGACACCCCAAGCGCCCGGATGGCCGCATATTCCCGCAACGAGGCCAGAATCGCCCCCCGCAGCGATTGATTGGTAATCACAATCCCGATCAACGCGGAGAGGATGGTGGAGAAAATAATCTGCAAACTCTTGTGCGACTGAAACAACGCGTGGTACTGGCTGGTCCGGAACAATTCGTCACGAGTCCAGGCCCGGAACTTGCCGGGAGAGGCGCGCATCAGTTCGGCCCCCACGGCGGCGGCCCGTTCCGGATGTTTCAATTTGACCAGAAAGTATTGAATGTCGTGGCGGCTCCCGGTAAGGGTGTCCAGCGTTTCCATCGACGCCAGCGCCAGACCGTAAAATTTAAGCATGGTGCTGAGTTCGGTCAGCCCGACCACGGTCACCCGCTGATTGTTGATTTCGATATGGTCGCCGACCTTGATTCCCAACATCCGGCTGTAGTTTTTTTCCAGCACGATGGTCATCGGCGTCTGCAGGGCCGCGCCGTAGCGTTTCAGCAGTTCCGGCGGCGCCAGCAAATCTTCCCCGGCTGGTTCCTTGAGCCCGTAAATAATGCAATAGACTTCCTCGGCGCCGTTGGCGCGAATCTGTCCCCAGCTCCGGACCTGCGGCTGAACCAAGCGCACTTCCGGGTGCAAACGGAGCGGCAGTTCCTTTTGTTCGTCGAGGCCGCCGGCATCCTCGTAAGTCGCCAGCGCGGGATTGGAAACCAGCAGATCGGCGGAAGTGCTGCGGAGAAACGCCGCCCGGTTGAAAAACCAGCCCAGCGCCAGCCCCACTTGCGCATGAATCAGCAACGTGGAAAAAGCCAGCGCCACGATCACCGGTAAATACCGCCGCCACTCCCAGCACAGACTTGATTTGGCCAGAGAAACCACTGCGTCCCATACCTGATAAGAATTATCGCGATTACGTCATCGCATAATATCGAACGCCGGTTTCATGATGTCAAGCGGTAAAACCGGGTCACGGTCTTCAGTCGATCTGCACGTTCCGGGGCGGGTCCTGCGACGGCGTGTTGTCATCCGGCGGATGGATCATCCGGCGGGCGGCGTGAGGATCGGGAAGCAGCGGGTCCGGAGTGCCGTTGTCGACGGTCGGAGGAGCCGCGGTAGCCGCTTCCGCCGCCGGCGCTGCGGTGTCGCCAGTTTGTTTCGCGGCAAATTCTTTCATCTGGCGGCACAGCTTTTCCGTCAGCGTCAAATTCAGTTTGATCTGCTTGTCGGCGGCGGCAATTTTCATGGCGCCGGTCAAATTGGCCGCCAGTTGGGGATCGGCGGCGAACGCGGAATTGAGTCCTATCGCCGTCACCATCTGCATCTGTTGCGCCAGCGTGGCCGCCGCCGGCGCTTCGTTGCAGGTAAGACAGCCGGCGAAAACGATGCTTTGGTCTTTACCGGTCAGATCGAGTGAAAAATCCACCGCTTTCACCGCCGACAACATGGCCATCGCCGGATTGCCGCCCGTGGGATCGGCTTTTTTCAGTTCATCGGAAAGATCGAAACAGCACCATAAGGTTGCTTGCGTATTAATCGTCTGCAACCGCTTCTGCCAGGCGGCGCTGCGGGTCAGGTTGGATTGTGTCAGTTGCGCCAGTACGCCCGCCAGGTCTTTGGATTCGAGGAACAACACGTGAGTCGGATCGAGATAAGTCATCAGCAGTCCGGCCTGTTGAACCTTCTGGATCAACTCATGATTGCCCGAGGGGTTGATGGCATAAACCGTCCGCGATCCCTGGGTGGATTTGGCAATATTCAATGACGCGTTCAGCGTCTGGCCGAACTGCTTGTCCAACATGACATTGAACGCCGTTTCCGACACGGCCGTTTCCACCACCAGCCCGCCGCTTTCCTTGCCCGTCATGAAAACCGCGACTTTGCCGAACAGGTCCGGCAGCGACGTCTGGTAGCGGTTGAGTTCACTTTCCACCTGAGTCAGCCGCAAGTCGGCTTCCTGATTCAGGGTTCGAAATTCTTTCATCAGGGGACTGGTCCATAACGCCTTGACGTTAATCACCAGCACGCCCTGCGCTTGTTCCGGAACGAATTTCATGATCGCCTCATCGGCCGCAACTACCGCCGCCGCTCCGGCGAGCAATCCCAAGAACAGAAAAAATTTTTTCATGCCGCTCCCCTGTCATTAAAGCGCATTTTAATCGTCAACTCTGTATCAGTCAGGTAAATATAGGAGAAAAGACGGTTTTTTCAAACTCCAATTGCCGGGAACTTCGGGGTTTTCCCGCGGCCGGATTTGAGAATTCGCCCGGCAGAGGTTACCTTATGCCATTCGGACCAAGAATGTTTTCGGGAGAAAAACTTTGAAGAACATCATCACCGGACTATGGCTGAGCGGAGCGGCCGCGTTACTGCTCCCCCTCTGCGGCTGCATGCAGGTCGACTACATCGGACAACGCTACGAACCGCTGACGGCCGACAACGTCAAACTTTACAACGACCAGTCCGACGTTCCCCCCAAACAATATTATACCATGGGCAAAGCCACCCTCACCGCGCCCGACGGCTACAGTTCCGACGAAATCCGCACCAAACTCAAAAAAGAAGCCGCCGAAGTCGGCGCCGACGCCGTGGAAATCGTCACCGCCGAACGCGAAAAGATGGCCGAATACTCCGCCTCCGATACCGCCAACGACGGCGCCATGAGCACCCAGAGCAAAGTCTCCTCCTCCTCCTGGGAACCCGGCGGCGCCCGCAATTACACCAATTCGTTCGGCGAAGCGGAAACCGGCGACAATCAGTCCGTCACCCGGTACCAGATTGTCGTCAAAGCGTATTTTCTCCGCACCGCCGCCAAAGTCAAAACCAACGCGACGGAAACGGCGCCCGCCCCGGCCCCCGCCGCCGCGCCGAAATCCGGGTCCGCCGGAACCATCGGCCTACAGTCCGGCGGTTCGCTGCAGCCGGACCAAACGACCAAATAAGCTAATGTCGGTAGAGAAATTCCTTGCTGTTGACCAGCGCCCAGATCAAATCCTGGACCACCCATTTTTCGACGGTCGGACGCCGGCTCGGATACAGCGTCGACAGCGTTTTCAGTTCCGCCCGGTCGGGTTCGCGCGATAAAACCATCAAATAGAGTTCCCGATACGCCGCCTCCCGCCGGTCATGTACCCGCGCCAGCATTTCCCGCACCGACGCGCTGTTGTTCAAACGACGCTGCAAATGGTTGGAATTCAGCAGATACAGCCGTTGCGGACAGGAAATCTGATTATTTCGTTCCGTCAGATATCCGCTGTCCCGCGCCGAACGGCCGAAAATTTCCAGCAGCGAACTGCTGATGCTGCCGTCGGCCAGCGCCACCGTCGACTGTTCCGGCGGAATGAACGAAAAAGGTTCGGGAATCACGCTGCTGTATTGTTCCTCCGTCCCGGTCAGCCGGTCCAGCATATCGACGATCACTTCCGCGTCCAGCCGACGCACCGGATACGCGGCAAAAGCCCCCGCCGGAACCGGCGGCAGACCGGGCCGCAGCGACGCTTGCCGGTACGTGGCGGAAGTCAGAATCAGCCGCAACAACGCCCGCTGGTCGTAGCCGGAACGCGCCAGCTCCTGTTCCAGCGCCGCCGGCAATTCCGGCACCGACGGCGGATTGTCGGGCCGCAAGTCGTCCGGTTCCTGCACCACGCCGCGACCGAAAATCCAGAACCAGGTCCGGTTGGCCGCCGCCCGCGCGAACCACGGGTTACCCGGCGCGGTCAGCCAGTCGGCAAAGGCCCGGCGGGGATCGGTCCCGGCGGACAGCACCGCCGTTTTGCCGTCGGGAAAACGGACGGCCAGTTCCGGCTGCGGAGCCGGATTGTCGCAGACGATTTCTTCTTTCCAGGCCGCCGTCGTTTTGAAGACGATCCGGGAAAAGAATTTCTGAAACTCGGCGTTTTCCGCCGCCGTCCACTTGTCGGTCCGAACGCCCATGAAAGTCAGTGCCGCCGCCGCCGCGATCCCGTTCGGGTTGTGCTCCGAAACGGCCCGGTAGAAATTCGCCGGCGGAGTCCGGAAATTACTTCCGGAAGCGGTCAGCAGTTCGCGGGCGAAACGGTCATACGGCCAGTTGTCGCGGACGGCGTTCCGCACCCAGCGGGAATAGCACTGGACGGCGTTGGGCCAGAGATTGATCGGATATTCGGACTTGATACGGAGCAGATCGGCCCATTTCATGGTCCAGTAGTCGACGTACGCCTTGCTGCCGAGCAGCGAATCGACCAGTTTGGGTTCCTTGTCGGGATCGGTCGACGCAATAAACGCTGCCGCTTCCGCCGCCGTCGGCAGCGTCCCGGTCGCATCCAGATAGAGTCGGCGGACCAGCACGGCGTCGGAAGCCGGCGACGCCGGCACCAGACCGTTTTTCTGCCAGAACGCCAGCATAACCTGGTCGATCCGATTGACCGGCCGCCACGGTCGGTCGCTCCCATAAGGCGAAGTTTCTCCCCGGACCATGGCCGGAATCAGCCACGCCGCCGCCAACAATCCCAGACACCACCAGTTTTTCATACCCGTCCGACTTCATCGTAAGTTGATTGGTTCCGGTATAGAATACCCGGAAAAGCAAGAAAATTTACCGCCGATTCGCGGAAAACAAAAGTCAGGAACCAAAATTCTTCTCATTGAAGTCATTTCTCAAGCGAAACCAGACGCCAGTCTCACATCGCGGGTAGCGGGGAAGACACGGGGGACTTTTGAAGAAGTCCCCCATTTCTTCCCCGCGCCCCATTTTTGACCCCGCAAAACTTTTATTTTATTTATCTGTTTGCTCCGCAAAGAGATAAATAGCTTAAAAAGTTTGAAAGTCAGGACATGGGTCCGGGGAGAAACCTGGAAAACTTTTCAAAGTTTTCGGGGTTTCTCCCCGGAAACTCGTTTTGATGGTATGTTTTCTTTGAGACTGCCGTCCAAACGGGTGAACAGATCGCGAAAAACCGCGTCCCGGTCCGCATGCGTGCAGACGCGAATAAAATGACGGTGATGGTCGAACCCCCAGGTCATATCCGGGGCCAGATGGGGGGCGTGAACGACTTCCGTCGGCAGCCAGGCGGGATTGATCAGCCAGGCAATGGTGGCAATATCCCAGATCACCTTGGTCCAGGCGAAATGGTCCGAACTGTAACCGAAAACCGTCTGATAGAGATAGTCGCCGATAGCGCCGCGGCCCTTGACATAGAGTTCCAGTTCCGATAGACTGGTCCGGAGGTGTTCGGCCACATTGCCGCAAGGAATATGAATCAGCGGAACGCCGCTGTCGAAAACCACTTGCGCCGCCGGCACATCCTGCATCAGATTGAACTCGTTCGCGCTGGGCAGATTATAGGGCTGTCCGCCCAGCCAGATCAACACGATGCGGTCGACGAGGGCCGGACATTTTATCAGCGCCGAGGCGATGTTGGTGATCGCGCCGATGGCGGCCACATACAGCGGCGCGGTGCGGGCCGGGTCCATGGCCCGGCGAATCAGGTCGTCGACGGCCGGACTCTCCACCGGCGTACGGCAATCGGGCAGATAGGTGCGCGAGCCGCGAAAGACAAACCGGTCGCGACGGATTTTCATCCGTTCCAGCAACTGGTGAATTTCCACGTAACTTTTCTCCATACCGTCTTCGGGACCGGTGGAACGACTGTTGAAAAACGGTGCGGCATAAATGGCTTCCAAGTTGATTTTTTCCGGCGCCATCAACGCATAGACCACGGCAAACTGGTCGTCCACTTCGTTATACGTATCGGTATCCATGACCAGATCGACTTTTCCGGCCGGCGGTTCCAGCCGCCGTAACTGGCGGAGATGATTTTCCAGCGATTCCATAGTTTTCCTCTCGATTGCTGATTGACAATGGGCTGTCATGGTGATTATATAAGCACAATCGGATTTTAACAATGGAGCGCAACAGGACTTTAAGCTTTATTCATAGCACAGAAGGATATTTTATGCTGATCTATCAATATTCCGGGACATTTCACAGCGCAGAGTCGGTCAACGCCCATGCCCATCGCGGCATCGAACTGGTGCTGGTAACACGCGGCGAATGCAGTTCCTCCTACGGGGGCAAGCGGTATTGCGGGCGGCCGGGAACGCTTTTCGTCGTCTCCCCGGAGACGTTGCACAATCAGGAAAATCGGGGCGAAGTGGAGACGTTTTACACGGTGTTTTCGGCGGATGAAGGCGTTTTCAGCAGCATGAATCGAATAATCGACACCGCGGCGGAACCCCTGGCGGCAGACTGGATGCGGACGATGTTCGAACTCTACCACCGGATGGCAAACGACGAATGCCGGTGTCTGTTGCAGGCGTTGCTGCTGCGGTTGAACCGATTGGAAAAGCGGGAAGATCGCGACCAGAACATGGGTCCGGTACTGGCCGGCGCCGTCCGGTTTATCGAAACCCGTTTCTCGTCCGCGATAAGTCAGGAGGTAATTGCCGCCCATGTCGGAGTAAGCGTCAGTCGACTGAAAACGCTGTTCCGAGATTATTTTCAGGTTCCGCCGATGACCTATGTGAACCGGCGGCGAATGTCGTATGCGCAACAAATGCTGGCCGACCGCTATTTATCCATCGGCGAAGCGGCGGAACGGGCCGGATTCGACGATCCGAATTATTTCGCCCGGTCCTTTCGCCGCTGCTACGGTATATCGCCCTCGGAATTCCGCGGCGGAACGGGTCCGGCCCCGGAAACCGGCGCTCCCTTGAACTTGAAACGAGTCCGGAAAGTACACTGACGGCAAAGCGGTTCCACCAGTTTTCCGGCCCGCAGTCCGTCCGCCATCGCCCGCGCCCGAGGAGAGTCCAGAATCACTGTCAGCGGCGTCGTCAACGCATTGCCCAGCGCGATGACGCCGTTGCGGTCCAGGCAGCAGGGCACCACCGTGCCGTCGGCCAGAATGGCCAGTTGATCGATCATGCCATGACAGGTTCCGCATTCATTTTCCGGCGCGCCGGGAATCCGTTCCGGCCACTCGAACCGGGTGTCGAGATCGAGATAAAGCCGTCCGCACAAACGCCGGGTCTTGCAGCCGACCGCCGCCGTCACCGCCGGCACCGGGAGGTTCAGACCGGAGGCGATTTCCCGGCTCAGCCAGACGTTGAGTTCGGTTTCATCGGAATATTCCGCCGAAGCGAAATTCCACAACCGGTAATTGAGGTACAGATCGGGACGCCGTTCGCCGGCCCGGCGGGTAAACGCCAGAATTTCCGCCAGCCGCCGCCGCTGCTCGTCCCCGACCGTCCGCCCGTACAGCGAATGCAGCGAGATATTGACCTGCCGAACCCCCGGACATAATAGACTGTCCGCCGCCGGAGTTCCGAGCAGCGTGCCGTTGGTGGTCACCGCCACCGGCACGCCCGCTTCGCCGGCCAACTCAATCAGCCGGGCAAAATCCGGATGCAATAGCGGTTCGCCCAGCACGTGCAGATAGATTTGAAAGGTCAACGGTTTAACCTGAGACAGCAACGCGGCAAATTGTGCCGGCGTCATCCGTTGCGGCGGCCGCGTCGTGCCGGGACAAAACGCGCACCGCAAATTGCAGACGTTGGTGATTTCCAGATAGATTTGTCGAAACCGCGCCATGACCTACTCTTTGTTACTTCGCCGTCAAAATTGCCGGAGAATATTATAGACGGCCGGCCGCAGTTTGCAAAAAAGACGGTCCTTCCCCAACTGTCTTTTTTTGCTGCTGTCGTCTGGCACGACAATTGCTAATAAGGTTTTCCGACTCGAGAAGAAGCGATCATGCGGCAGCGCTGCGGCCCACGACGATGGCAAAAGGTTGGCACGGCAGTTGCTAGAATGTTCACCAAACAATCAACAGTGCAGGATTCGTGATTATGAAAAACGTGATAGACTTCACCAAAGCATCGATCATGGAAATCGGCAACGATTCCCATTGCATCGTCAAACAGGTGGAACCGGAGAACATCTTCACTTTTCCCGAAGGCATTCTCGGGTTCGAAAACGTAAAAAAATATGTTTTTCTGCTGAATGAGAAGGTCGCGCCGTTCATGTTCATGCAGGCCTTGGAAAACGGGCCCTCGTTCGTGTGCGTCGAAACTTTCCTGATCCGTCCGGATTTCAGCCTCAAACTGTCGGAAGTCGACGTTACCCGGCTGAGCCTCGAAAACCCGCAGGACGCCCTCCTGCTGAGCCTGGTCACCATCAATTCCGACGTCCGTAAGTTCACCGCCAATCTGTTGAGCCCGATCGTCATCAACATGAAGAAGTCGATCGCCATGCAGATCATCCCGGAAGCCAGCGAATATCCCGTCCGTTACAATATCTGGGACGCCCTCGAAACCATGAAGAACCTCGCCGCGAACACCTGCGTGAACGGTTGAGCGAAACCCCAGGAGCCAAAAACCATGAGCATCTTAGCCTCGGATGAAGCCTTCGTGATCAACAGCAAGCTCATTGAATTGGCTTCGGAAAATCAGAAAGTCATCGCCAACAACATCGCTAACGCCGAAACCCCGGGCTATACCCGGATGAAGCTGGATTTCCAGCGGCGGCTGACCGATGCCGTCAACAGCGGCGACCTCAATCAGATCGAAAACCTCCGGACCACCTCCACTGAAGATACTTCCGCGCCGGCCGGTAACGACGGCAATAATGTGGTCCTTCCGGTCGAACTCAACGAAATGATGCAGAACAGCGTCCTCAACAATTTGCTGACCAGCGCTTTCCGTACCAAACTCAACATTCTCAAAGCCGCCGTCAAATAACCTTTCATCCGCTAACCGGGAAATACGACCATGATCAACTTGATTCCAGCCGGAAACATCACTTCGGGAGCCCTCGACGCCGAACGGGCCCGGATGGATATCGTGGCCAACAACCTGGCCAACGCCCAGTCCGCGGGTACCGCCAATACCGTCTATCAGCGTCGCGTCGCCGTCTTCGAAAGCGTCCTCAATGATGAAATAAACAACAACGGCGATGCCACCGCTCAGCTCGGCGGGGTCAAATTAACCGAAGTCTCAGTAGACAAAAGCCGGCAGCCCATTCAGGAATACATGCCCTATCATCCCGACGCCGACGGCGACGGCATGGTCTACACCCCCAATATCTCTCCCATGGAGGAAATGGTGGACATGATCGCCGCCACCCGCGCTTACGAAGCCAACTTGAATATGCTCAAAGAAAGCCGGAAAATGGCCGATAATACCATCGGCATCTTGAAAAGTTAACTAAATTTTTTGATGTTCTTGACGATAATCATTCGCGTAATATTATATAGAAAAGGTTCAGGAGGTAAAAAATGGTTGATGCGATTTCGAATGAAGCCCTGCTGCAACAGATGCAGGAAATGCAGAAATCCGTCGATACCGGAGCTTCTGCCGCCACTTCCTCCGAACGCGCCGACGAACAGTTTGGCAATGTCTTTTCCAAGCTGATCAACGAAGTGGACCAGTCGCAGAAAGAAGCCGACGTTTCCATCAAGCAGTTGGCGACCGGCGACAATTCCACCAGCATTCAGGATGTGGTCTTCAAACTGGAACAGGCTGACGTATCCTTCAACATGATGAAGGCGATTCGCGACAAACTGCTGGACGCCTACAAAGAAGTCATGACCATGCAGTCGTAGTCCGAAAAATTTTTCTGGTTGGCGTTCTCAGCCCGGCAAAAAATTTTGCCGGGCTTTTTTTTGCCTGAACTGTTGTTTTTTGCAACAACTTCGCTGAAGTGAACCGGAAACGGCGGTTACATAGCCTGGGGAACGCCGATGGTGAGCGTGTTCAGTCCGTCCGCAATGATATCGCGAATTCGGACGCACATCGCCAGCCGGGCCTTGCTGACCGCTTCTTCTTCCGCCGCCAGCACCGGACATTCGCGGTAAAACCGGTTGAACGCCTTGGCCAGATCGAGCAGATAGGAAGTCAACACCGAGCAATCCAGTTTTTCGGCGGCATCGGTCAATACCTGAGGATAAAAGGCGGCCATAATCGCCAGCGCTTTTTCTTCGTCGCGAGTCAGCCGGTCCCAGGCGATGTCGCCGTCCGGCGTCAGACCGCGTTCTTTGGCCTTGGCTTCGATTGAGTTGATCCGGGTGCAGGCGTACTGCACGTAGGGGCCGGTATCGCCTTCGAACTTCACCGACGCCTGCGGGTCGAACATGATGGTGGTCTTGGGATTGAACTTGAGCAGCATAAACTTCAACGCGCCCATGCCGATGGTTTCCGCCCGGTCGTCAATATCGGCGGGGACGTCTTCGCCGCAGCGTTCCAAGGTGGCGTCCTTGGCGAGTTTGACCATTTCGTCGAACAGATCGTCGGCGTCGACCACGGTTCCTTCGCGGCTCTTCATCCGGCCGGTCGGCAGATTGACCATGCCGTAAGACAGATGGTAGAGATGGTCGGCCCATTCGTAGCCGAGCATCTTCAGGATGGCGAACAGCATCTTGAAATGGAGAATCTGTTCGTCGCCGACCACCCAGATCTGCATGTCGGGCTGGTAATCCTTGTACTTCATAACGGTGGTCCCGATGTCCTGCGTAATGTAAACGCTGGTGCCGTCGGAACGGAGCAGCACTTTTTTGCCCAGCTTGCCGAGATCGGCGATCACCGCGCCGTCCTCGCGCTTCTGGAAGACGCCCTTGGCCAGGCCTTCCTGAACGTAGTCCTTGCCCAGCAGATAAGTCTGGCTTTCGAGATAGGTGTGAGCGAATTTCACGCCCATCCGGTCGTAGGTCTGTTTGAACCCGCTGAACACCCAGGAATTCATCTGGTGCCAGAGCCGGCGGACGTTGTGGTCGTCGGCCTCCCAGGCCTGGAGCATCCGCTGGGTGGCGGCGCCGATTTCGGTGTCGAGAAACAGTTCTTCGTCGTCCTTGTCCTTGAGTTCGGGCCGGGCGGCTTTGAGTTCGTCGAGTTGTTTTTTGAGTTCGATATTGAATTTGACGTAAAAATTCCCGACTAAGTGGTCGCCTTTGATGCCGGACGATTCCGGGGTAATGCCGTCGCCGAAACGCAGATAGGCGATCATCGACTTGCAGATGTGAATGCCGCGGTCGTTCACCAGATTGATCGGCACCACGTCATGCCCGGCGCGGCTCAACAGCGATGCCAGCGACATGCCGATCGTGTTGTTGCGCACGTGTCCGAGGTGTTGCGGTTTGTTGGTGTTGGGCGCGGAAAATTCGATCAGAATCCGCCGTTTTTTATCCGCCGGAATCACTTCGGCTTTCAGAATCGCGGCGGGATCGGCCACGGTATCGCGATGCACCGCCGCCGCCTTCAGCGTCAGGTTGACGAACGCCTTGACGGCTTCCGCCTTTTCGACGTCGGCATGAGCGGCCAGATAATCGCGCACCGTCGCCGCCAGCTGGTCGGGGGACTGTTTGAAGAAACGGGCAAAGCGGAAACAGTTGACGGTCAGATCGCCCGTCATGGCTTCCGGACATTTTTCCGGTACGATCGTCCAGCCTTCCGGCACGGCGGCGGACGGAAACTGCCGCCGCAACTCGGCGACCAGATCGGCAATACATTGAAACGTCAGCATAATCTCTGAAACCTAGCTATAAATAATTAATAAATCCATTAATATCATGGTTCCGGCATCGGAATAACGATCCCGGAAACTTAAATCCATCGAGGTGCCGGCAACGTCTACAGATTGGTCCGGATCACGGTGGTCGGGTCCTTGCCTTCCAGCGACACCGTATACGCTCCGAAACAGGCCGGAATGAAACAGGTGCTGCCGGTCGGAACCAGCGTGACCCGATCTTCGTGTCCGACTTTGACCGGATGGTTGATCGGCGTGATCAAATGGAAACTGGAGGTTTCGAAGGTGCTGTCGCGCCATTCGTCGGCCAGCCGGAGATCGTTGACCAGGAAGTAAGGACAGTGTCGGATGATCGGGAATTTGCGGTTGTGCGTAACCGAATCGGACACGCCGGTGATCCGGCTGGGCGTCCGGTCGGTGAAATCGATCGATTTGAGCGCCTGTTCCACGTGGAGTTCCCGCGATTTGCCGTTGGCGTCCACCCGGCCCCAGTCGCTGACCCGATACGTGGTGTCGCTGTTCTGTTGAATTTCGAGAATCAGGTTGCCGGCGCCGATCGCGTGAATCTTGCCCGACGGGATAAAATAGGCGTCGCCCGGAATTGAGTCGAACACCTGAAGGTAGTTTTCCACATCCGGGAGCGACATGGTTTCCACGATCTGCCGTTTGGTGGCGTTGGGTTTGATGCCGGCGATAATTTTGGCGTTGCGGTCGGCGGCGATGATGTACCACATTTCGGTTTTGGGTTCGGCTCCGCCGCCGATTTCGCGGGCGACGGAGAGATCCGGATGGACCTGCAACGACAGCCGTTTGCCGGCGTCGATGATCTTCACCAGCAGCGGAAACCGGTCGCCGTGATACGTATTGGCGATAATGTCTTTGCCGTAATATTCGATCAGTTCGCGGATCGTCAGCCCTTTCAGCGCGCCGTTGGCAATGACGCTTTCTTCGCCGGGACGGTCCACCAGCTCCCACGATTCGCCGATCGGCTCTTTCGACTCCGGCAGCGAACGCTGCAATACCGACGACATCTTATTGCCGCCCCACATCCGCCCCATATAAATCGGTTCGAACAGAATCGGATAGAGTTGATTTCGATCGATCATTTCCATAGCAATATACAGCCTTATCAAAAAGGGTTGGAAGCAGTAAATAATTATTTTAACCTGAATAATTTAAAACGTTTTCCCGGCATTTCAACCGCCCGGCGGCAAAGATTTCATCCTTCTCCCGGAAAAAACGCAAGTTATAAAATACGTCTCCGGGGCGAAACCCCGAAGAATTGAAATTAAACGGCAGTCTCAGATATGTTTTCTGTCAACAGCGCAAATCGATGACGAGGCAAAATTCCTGGAAAAAATCTTCTTTGGATTTGAACCCCATGGAGATGAAGGATTGGGGATTCATTTCGGCAA
>Ga0160425_1001067_pt1 | contig 29026 bp, 28 predicted proteins | sample BioMet8_FD_108193 | JGI IMG/M metagenome (GOLD analysis project Ga0160425, IMG submission 108193) | Microbial communities from bioreactor (seeded with sewage sludge) at Lawrence Berkeley National Lab, California, USA - Biofuel... | ecosystem: Engineered > Bioreactor > Anaerobic > Unclassified ...
CCAAAACACGAAAACACAAAGTTACACCAAATTATAAGACAAGTATTTAAGCATTGGTGGGTTTTGGAGAGTTGGTGTTTTGGTGGCATTATTTTAGGATGATTATTGAAATTGCTAATACGATAGTCAATTAATTTAATTACTTATTTTTCGATAAGGAGGCCTACTTAATTTTAGCTATTGCGTTTTGAATCCTGTTGATGGTTTCCTGCTGGCCGATGATTTCACAGATTTCAAAAATGTCAGGGCCAAAACTTCCACCTACCAGGCAAAGCCGGAGAGAATTCATAACAGTACCAAAATTCCAGCCTTTGGCTGTGACATAAGCTGAAAATTCTTCTTTAATGGAAGGAGCCTTCCATTCGGAAATTTCCTTAATGAATTCGGCAATTTCGGTCATTATACCGGGAACCTCTTCCTTCCAGCGTTTGGCCACTATTTTGGGATCGTATTCCTGAGGAGCTGCAAAAAAGAAGAAACTCTGATCCCAGATTTCGCTGATGAAATGGCACCTTTCCTTTACCAATCCGCAAATGCGTACTGCAAGTTCAGGCTTGGCGTCGATTCCTTTTTCCTTGAGAACAGAGAGGAACATTTTACCCAATTCCTCGTCATTTTTGCGGATGAGATACTGGTGGTTGAACCATTTAGCTTTTTCCGGATCAAAGCGTGCGCCGGATTTTCCGACACGGTCAAGGGAGAAGGCTTCACAAAGCTCCTGCATTGAAAAGATCTCCTGTTCGGTACCGGGATTCCATCCCAAAAGAGCCAGCATATTAATGAAAGCTTCCGGGAAATAACCATCTTCGCGGTAACCATGTGAGGTGTCGCCGGTTTCAGGATCCTTCCAAAAAAGTGGGAAAACGGGGAATCCCAACTTATCACCATCGCGTTTACTGAGTTTTCCTTTTCCTGTAGGTTTTAATATCAGCGGCAGATGAGTAAAACGGGGCATGGTATCTTCCCATCCGAAAGCACGGTAAAGGAGTACATGCAAGGGCATAGAGGGAAGCCATTCTTCTCCACGGATAACATGTGTAATTTCCATCAGGTGATCATCCACCACATTGGCAAGATGATAAGTTGGCATTCCGTCACTTTTAAATAATACTTTATCATCCAGAAGAGAGGTGTCAAAGGTGACGCTTCCACGGATAAGATCGGTCTCGGTTACCTCTTCGTGCTCCGGCATGAGGAAACGGATCACATACTGAGCATCGGAAGAAATCAATTTTTTCCATTCACCTTCGGGCAAGGAGATGGAATTTTTCATCATGTGCCTTGTTGAGGCATTATAAGTGAAAGTTGCTCCTGTGGCTTCTGCCTGTTTCCGGGACTTATCAAGTTCCTCCGGAGTATCGAAGGCGTAATAGGCATGACCGCTTTTAACAAGCTGCATGGCATACTGTCGGTATAATTCTTTCCGGTCGCTTTGACGGTATGGAGCGTGAGGACCACCTTGCTGGGGACCTTCATCTACCTTGATTCCGCACCAATCAAGTGCTTCCATGATATATTTCTCTGCCCCGGGCACGTAGCGTGTCTGGTCAGTATCTTCTATCCTTAAAAGAAAGTCGCCTCCATTTTTCCTTGCAAATAAATAATTAAAGAGCGCCGTTCTTACGCCTCCCATGTGTAGTGGTCCTGTTGGACTTGGTGCAAACCGAACCCTGACTTTCCTTTCATTCATAGCAAAATATTATTTGTATTTTTAATTTAATAACAAAGATAACGCCAAAATTACCTTAAACGTAAGTTTAGAGAAAAATTATGATATCAACCGTTTTGATCAGCAGAGTCCGGGAAAAAGTGGGAATGGCATTTTCTAAATGGAATATGATCATTTGAATTCTTATGGTGAGGTTGTTTAATTTAACTGAAAGGCAATGCTGTTTATAATAACACGTGAGCCCGGATAAGGATGTTACAAGCAGGGCTGTTCAATATAAAACAACCACGCCTTTTCTTTAAAATTTTATCAATGCTTCTATCATATGCCGGAACCGGAGAGTGGAGCCACCTCCTGTTTATGTGCAGTCATCATCTTATCAAAACCATATCATCGCTATACCAAAACCGTACCTTGAATATAGTTTCTATATAGTTTGAATATAGCTTCTGCGGTAATTAACGTTCAAAGTAGGTTTAAACTATGTTGAAATATGCTTTTAGTTACGAGCATGGTACGAGCAAGGTACGGTGAAAGATATACTGAACCGGTTTAAAGCCAATGATAATTTAATTTCGAATTCAGGTTAATAGGACAGTCTTTTTATTCTTCGACAAAAAAATCGATAGCAAAATGAGGGGTGGGCTCAAATCGGGCTGAATCCTGGTTGGTAATAAGTTTGATCTTAATCCGCTGTGAGTCTATTTGTTTTTGCCTGACCAGGTAATTTGTGACAAAACGGTTGCGATAGCTGAACAAGGAATCCTCCTTTTCGTTCAATAATTTTTCCCCCATGAGCTTTCTGGATTTTATCTGGCTGGGGAGTGAGGAAACGTTTTCGGGAAGTAACTTCGAATTGAGCCAATTATTGAATAATGAATCCCGATTGGAAATTCCGCTTATTTTTTTGTAGTCGTCACTTGAGAGCGAGTCTTTTTTACTTTTGATGACCTGATCGAAGTAGTAATTCTTTTTGGCATTAAACAAAGCCATTAATTCTTTTTCGTTATCACGGTTGGCTATTTGCGTAAAAGAGACTTTCAATTCCGGTTTTTCTGCCAGGGACTTTTCAACAAAATCGAGGCTCCTCATCTGTTTCTTATCAAAAGTTTTCTGAAGATAATCGAACGGAATCTCCTTCAATTCCTTTTCATCGGCGCCGAAAGCTTTAGCCAGCAGATTAAAAGGAGCAGTGGCCGCTTTAACCACTATATTTTTAAGCACCTGCCAGATCACTTTCCCAAGTTTATATTTCGGATCATTCAGGTCTCCCTCGACGGGAATGTCCAGCTTTATGTTGCCATCTTTATCCCGCAGCAGGCAAATGGCAAGCCGTAAAGGAAGCGTATACAGACCTTTGCCCGCAATCCGGCGGCTGACTTCGATCTTTTTGATATTCATCAGATTGGCACTTTTCAGTTCCCCGTTGCGGATCGTGTTGGTACTGGTATAAAACAGGGATCCTTCAACAAAGGAATGTGCTACGTAGAATTTTGAATATGGATTAAAATCAGCAATCCTCATATTATCAATACTGTAATTAATGGCCATATTCTTATAATCCCTTGGGTCAAAACTAAGATGAGCTTTAAGTTGACCGGCACCGTTACACAAACATTGCACATTAAAATAAATGCTGTCAGCTTTTGAATTGATTTTTCTGCTCTTTAACTGAAGCTGATCAAGATAGTAGGAAAATTTATCCTCCAGGGTATAATCCTTGTAAACAATATGCCCATCCTGTATGGTAAGATCATCAACCTTGTAATTACTGACAAGATATTTACTGCTGATCAGCTTCACGTAATCCCTGATGATGGTGAAGGGATTTGAATAATTAATTGTATTTTGGCTATCAATCGAACCATTTACAGGAACCGAAGCTGTATTGCCTGAAGTGGGCACCATGGTACGGGTAAAATTGTTCTCCTTCTCATACATTTCGAAAAGGATATATGGCTTTTCCATCCTGATCCCACCAAAATAATAAACATTGCCGGCCACATTCAAGGTATCAATATTCATCTGAAGGTCAGTACAGGAAGCGATAGGTTTACCCGATTCATCCTCAAACCGGAAATCAGCTAATCTTACATCGCCTTTCATGGCAACATCAGCCGGTGTGTTGAAATTCCCTTTCCATTGGAGCTGCCCGGAAATCAAACCTCCAGTAAAAGCAGTTTTGACAAAATCCTTTATCCAGGGTTGCAGGACATGGATATTTAAGCTATCCACCTTAGGAGTCAAACTATAAGCAAATGTTTTAGAATTAATCAGAATACTGCTTTGGACATGACCGCCTGATGCCAGTGAAAATGATGTCTCAGCATTAAGCTCCGGTGAATCCCAGGAAAGAACCGGACACCGGAATGAAAGATCCTTCATTTCAACGCTTTGATTGACAGTTTTGTCGCGATAGATTATTGTTCCATCTGAAATAGAAACCTCTTCTATACGATATTTGACAGGTTCCTCCGGAGCGGCATTTTTGGTTTTGGTGGTATCGGCCGAAAAGAATCTATTCAACAGATCATCAAAATTGAATTTATTTCCCCTTTGTTCTATTACCAGACGTGGAGCTGAGATTTCAACCGGGCTCAGGAAGTATTTTCCTCCAATAAGCTGTTTAAGTGAAATTCCTGTATGTAGTTGAGCTAATCGAAAAAATACAGAATCGCTTTTATTCTCGTAAATGCGCAAATCATTTACTGTGGCATTGAAAGTAAAGAGATTTATAAATAATTTTCCAATTGTGATCCTGCGTCCTGTCCATTCTTCACTCTTATGTTCGATCAGGTATTTTGTAAGTGGGGAGACTGCAAAAAATAATATGACTATGAAGATGATTAATCCTGTTATGATTTTTAAAACTGTTTTCCCAGGTTTTATGTTCATGACGATTAGGAATTAAAATCAAGGGGAAATATACAATTTATTTGGAATACCCCCAAAACTGAGCTATTAAAACTAAATAGCGGATTGATTTAATTTTTAGGCCTTAAGACTGTTATTTTTAGACAATATTTTCTTAAATTGTCTTATATTTTATCATAATAATAAATTATAAACTATCATGATGGCACCATTATCGAAAAGATTCATTGCTGAAATGTTAGGAACATTTTGGCTGGTTTTCGGAGGATGTGGCAGTGCTATTTATTCTGCTGGTTTCCCTCAGTTAGGAATAGGATTTCTGGGAGTAGCGCTGGCATTTGGATTAACAGTTTTAACAATGGCATACGCTATAGGCCATATCTCAGGATGTCATCTTAATCCTGCGATCTCAATTGGCTTGTGGGCCGGAGGGAGATTTCCGGCAAAGGAATTACCGGCCTATATCATTGCACAATTGATCGGGGCGATTGTTGCCGGAGGAGTTTTATACATTATTGCTACCGGAGTGGCAGGCTGGGAACCGGGAGGATTTGCTTCCAACGGATACGGCGAACACTCTCCCGGAAAATTTTCATTAATGGCAGCCTTTATTGCTGAAGTTTTTCTTACCTGCTTTTTCCTTTTTATCATCATGGGTGCAACCGATAAAAGAGCCCTTCCGGGAATGGCCCCCCTTGCTATCGGTTTGACATTAACACTGATACATCTGATCTGTATTCCTATTACCAATACTTCAGTCAATCCGGCGCGAAGCACTGGTGTGGCGCTTTTTGCGGACAGCTGGGCGCTTGGTCAATTATGGTTATTTTGGGTGGCGCCTATCCTTGGAGGGATTCTGGGAGGCATTTTGTACCGGGCGATTGAAATAAAACAACCGGCATCGGATAACTAAATCTTTCCCTGTTTGAGCTGCAGGGAAAGATATTATCTATTTAAAGAGAAGCTAAACAAAAAATTGGAATTAATTTTCTCCGATCAGTGATTTATAACCTTCATCATCTAAAAGATCATTCAGTTCTGAAGAATCTTTTATTTTGATGCGGATCATCCATCCTTTGCCATAAGGATCTTTATTTACCAATTCGGCGGCATTTTCAAGTTCCGGATTTAATTCGAGGACTTCACCTGAAACAGGCATGAAAAGATCTGATACGGTCTTTACTGCTTCCACGGTACCGAATGATTCCTCTCTGGCCAGAGTTTCACCAACGGTTTCGATTTCAAGATAGACTATATCACCTAACTCCTTCTGTGCAAAATCAGTAATTCCGACATAGCCGTATTCTCCTTCAACACGAATCCATTCATGATTTTTCGTGTATTTAAGGTTAGATGGAATATTCATAGAAAAAGATTTAAGATTATGATTATTTTCAAAAATACAACAAAAAATTATTTTTCGCCTCTCTTTTTTAAAACTTACTTTAAAGGAATTATAGAGGGTAAAATGAAATTATTAAAGAAAACTGTTTTATAAAAGAGAGATTTTCGTTAAACTTGAAAGAAAATTAGTTAAAAGAGTTTATTAGGATGTTTAAAGCTGAAATTCATTCGTTAGAGGAGATTAACCACATTGCCAGGAAATTTTTGGAGGCTCATCCGGCAGATCGCATTTTTGCTTTTTATGGTCAGATGGGGGTTGGTAAAACTACATTTATTAAAGCCTTATGTGAGGAAATGCACGTGGTTGATTATGTGACCTCGCCCACTTTTTCCCTCGTCAATGAATACCGCACCGTTGATTCAAAAACAATATATCATATAGATTTTTACCGTACCAACAATATTCAGGAAGCTTACGATTTAGGTTATGAAGACTATTTTTCAAGCGGTGAGTATTGTTTTATCGAATGGCCTGAATTGATAGAATCTCTTTTACCGCCTATCACCGTGAAAGTAAATATCAGGGAGATGGAAGATAAAAAAAGAGTTATTGAATCACTAAGTTAAGAAAAGATGAATAGAACAGGTGGTAGACTCTCAACATTGGCTAAAAAGCAATTGCTTCCCCTGGAAGAATTATATAAGCAGCATCCCAGAAATGTGAAACTTAGTATTGGCATCCCTGACAACTCTTCGTCCGTGGAATATTGTGTCCCTATTACTCCCCAATCCGTGGAACTTTTTGTCAATAATGGACATGATGTGTTTATACAATCGGGAGCAGGGGATAATGCTAATTTCAGTGATAAGGCTTATTCTGAAGCAGGAGGAGTGATCTGTAAATCTGCTGCGGAAGTTTACCAGTGTGATATTTTGATAAAAATGTCTCCCTTTACCAGTGAGGAGACGGAAATGATGAAAGGCAATCAGTTTGTATTGTCACCTCTTTATATTACTTTACAAACGCAGGAATCTATACGCCAGTTGATGCGGAAAAAGGTTACCGCAGTCGGTTTTGAATATATGAAGGACGAAGATGGCATTCATCCCGTTGAAAGGATATTCAGTGAGATTATGGGTAATACCGCAATGATCGTAGCCAGTGAATATTTAAGTACAGCCTCTAAGGGCAAAGGAGTCTTGTTAGGTTCAGTTACCGGGATATCACCCACTGAAGTTGTTATCATCGGATCGGGCACTGCTGCGCAGTTTGCTGCCCGAACGGCCCTGGCATTAGGTGCTACCGTCAAGGTTTTTGATGACTCCATCTCAAAGCTGGCGAATTTCCAGGTGCGGCTGGGTTGCAGGGTTTTCACCTCTGTGCTTTATCCCAAGGCTCTTAAGAGTGCATTACGTACGGCTGAAGTTCTGATCGGGGCTCTTTGTATGAATGAGGTACCGCAGATGATTGTTACGGAAGATATGGTGGAAGGGATGAAAGAAAATTCAGTCATTATTGATCTGAATATCATCCAGGGCGGATGTATCGAAACTTCAAAAATTACAAATCTCAAAAAGCCGACTTATATAGAGCACGGAGTTATACACTATTGTGTCCCGAATATTACCTCACGCGTGGCCCGAACATCCTCCATCGCTATCAGCAATATTCTTACACCCGTCCTTCTTGATATAGGTCAGTCAGGCGGAATCAACCAATACGTTAAAAATAATCCTGGTTTCTGTGAAGGAATTTATGTTTTTAATGGGATTCTTACCAATAAAGATATTGGTAATCAGTTAAATATTTCTTTTACTGACATCAATTTATTATTGGCCGCATTTTAACCGGGTAAGATTACTAACCTTCTGCAGCGTATATCATCATCGAGATCGGATGAATCCTGACCAGGTTTGTTTTTGTATAGCCTGTTCCATTAGGAAAGATTTCCCCGTTTTGCGCTATAACAAGCCAGTTCTCACTTGGGATTTCAAGTTCAACTGAATAGTTATTCCCATTCAGCAGTACAATAATCCTTCTCCAGGGATCGTTATTGGCATGATCACATAGTTCATAAGAAATAATGCCCGGAATATATTTTCCAAAAAAACGCAGATTTTTTCTGATCATTTCAGCCTCGGGCATTCTGAATGCAGGATGGTTTCGTCTGAGTTCAATGCATTTTTTTGTATAATCGATCATTTCCGGATAACGCGTTTTCCTTTTCCACTCAATCTTATTCAATTCATCCGGAGAACGATACGAGTCGGGCACCCCTCCTTTGGTACGCAGCATTTCTTCACCAGCCAGCATAAAAGGAACTCCTTGTGAGGTATATATGATTCCCATCGCCAATCTTGCCATGCGTTCGATGGTCTCCATGGAAACTTCGGGACTGGCATATTGTAACTTGTCAAATATGGTAAAATTATCATGACAGGAAACGTAATTGATACACTGTCCGGGTTGATTGGCCCAGGCCATTTTTGAAGTTTCCACGTAAGAATAGATAATCTGATCGTGAGAAATGGCACCAACGATACCAAATTTGACCTGTTCTTCGCGTAAAGTCTCTCCATTGACAAATCCCTTGCTGAATTTATCGAAGGGAGAACCTTTCAGCCCGTTACGGATATCGTCCGAGAAGGAGGCTACCCGGTCAAGTTTGCTGGTATTTATTTTGACGGCTCTTAGACTAGCGGGATAAGGACTCGGACCTGCTGTCCATCCTTCCCCGTACATGAATATGTTTGGATCAATTTTATCCAGGCTCTTCCTGATCAGGTTCATGGTCTGAATATCTATAATCCCCATCAAATCAAAACGAAATCCATCAATGTGGTATTCTTCGGCCCAGTAACAAATGGATTCAACAATATAGTTGCGAACCATTTCACGTTCCGTAGCTATTTCTGTTCCGCATCCGCTGGCATCCGAAAATTCACCTTTTTCATTGGTACGGTAAAAATATCCGGGAATTGTTTGATTGAAATAGGATTCAAAAATAAGACCCGAATGGTTATAAACCACGTCCAATATTACTCCTATTCCACAATCGTGCAATGTCTTTATGAGACTTTTAAATTCCAAAATTCTTACGGAAGGGTCATAGGGATTGGTGGAATACCATCCTTCAGGAGAATTATAATTCAAGGGGTCATAGCCCCAGTTATATTGAGGAGTAGTCTTGGTTTCATCCACGGTATAAAAGTCAGAGACCGGAAGAAGATGGACATGAGAAATTCCCAGCTCCAGTAAATGATCGAGTCCTGTGGATTCACCAGAAGGAAGTTTGGTGCCTCGTTCAGCAAAACCAGTGTATTTCCCTCTTTCCTGAATCCCGGAGGAAGAAGCGATGGAAAAATCCCTGATATGAACTTCATATATTGTCATATCGGTGGGAATGGCTTTTGTGCATCTTTTATCGGAATCCCAGGAAGTGGGATCTGTTTTTTTAAAATCTAGAATTGCTCCTCTTTTCCCGTTTATCCCGACGGCCCTGGCGTAAATATCAGGACCTTCGTTTAGCCATCCCAGGTTATCTCTTACCTGAAGAGTATAAAAATAATTTTCCAGATTTTCATGAATTTCAAGGATCCAGGTTCCGGATTGATCCTGCTGCATTTCATACTCTTTCAGGGAATCTCCTCCATATCCTTCACGATATAAGCGGAAGAGAATTCGTTTGGCTGTGGGTGCCCAAATCCTGACGAATGTGCTTTCAGAATTCCAAAATACTCCCAAATCCTTCCCATTATAGACGGGGAAATTTATAAAATCAGTATCTTTAAATATCCAGTTTCTCATTTAACTAACACCATTTTAAACGGATAGCCCTGCTTTTGAACTTCCGCCCATTTACCTCTTTCATCTCTACTCCCAATTTATTGGCTCTTCGCAATTCAGGAGCATAGCCATAAAACTGTTCAAGATCAATGTTCACTACTGAAGTTTTCCCTCTATCGATAAATATTGGATATATTACAGAATAATCCACCGATACGATGCGGAATTTTCTTTTAAGTGCCCATCTTTTGAAAACAAGAACAGGAGCATCCAGATCAACCTCTCTATTTCCTGTATTCCGAATAATTAAACTTATCAGAGAAGCATTATTTTTTTTATCTCGCAATAATTCAATCTGAACTTTTGCACCGTCCATGGAGACCGGAAGTTCAAAATCATTACGGTTTCTGTTTTTTCTATGAATCCTTGGTTTTACAAAAAAATTGTAAAAAAGAATCAGAAGCAGAAATATCAGTAAAAACTTTAATACAGGAAATATAAAATACCATGACTCATTGATGACGAAAAAAATACATGCAGAATAATAAACCATTCAGGAAGATAATTACATTTAATTATTTCAATGATTCCAAAAACCTACCATTTCTATTACCAGATAAATTAAAGTTTTGATTATAGCAGGCGCTCCAAAAATAATGACAATCAGGTTCTAAAACAAATAATTATGATGAATTCCCGGAAGTTTGAAAAATCTTCTGAAAAAAATAATTCAGTCAAAAATTATATAAATTTTATGGTGAATTATGTAACATCAAAAACTTCCTTCCGCCGTAAATTGATGGATAGAAACAACTGTATGAAAAGTAATCGGATCAATTTTATCACAATGAAAAAAATAATTTTATTGATTTCTGTTCTGGTCATGTCTTTGAACATGGGTTTTTCAAAACCAAGATATGGAGAAAAATATGGAGACAAATTAAATGTAGGGTTTGGGATAGGATATACTTCAAGATACTCATCTGACCCGGTGATTCATTTAAATTATGAATTTGATGTGTCAAGGGATTTTACATTGGCACCATTTATTACTTTTTACAGGTATCGTTACAGTTCGGACACTTACCGGGAATATGTAATGCCGATAGGGGTGAAGGGAGCTTATTATTTTGATGAATTATTTAAAGCCGGTCCAAGATGGGATTTTTATGGGGCCGGATCTTTAGGATTCGCTATCGTAAACCGGACCTGGTATTCGGATGTTCCTAACAGATCTCTTTATGCGGGAACGGATAATCTTTACATTGATCTGCATTTTGGAACGAGGCTTCATCTAAGCAGTGTAGTTGGGTTGTTCCTTGATCTTTCTACCGGAATATCGACATTTGGTTTATCTTTTAGTTTTAAATGAAAATATAATAGAGAGATTAGTTAAACTTTATTAAAGGATAATCGTTATAGAATAATGGAGTTAGTAAAAAACTTAAAAACATCACAAACTATGAAACCAGGAAGTATAATATTGGGAGCCGTCATCGGCTTAACGGCCGGCGGATTGGTCGGATTACTGTTCGCGCCAAAGAAAGGCGCAGTAACACGGAGATTCATTGCCAAGAAAGGGAATGAATACATTGGAGGTATGAAAGACCGCTATAATGAGAGTTTGAAAAATGTAAATCAAAAGATTGAATCTCTGAGACAAGATGTTAAAAACATTATGAAAAAGGGTGAAAAAGAGTATAAAAGTACCTGGTAAAATAGATAGATTTCCATTCACCAATTTCTAATTCTGAGATATCTTTTGTTTACATTTTTTTGATCAATTTTAATTATCAAAGCCCTTTCTTTAACGGAAGAGAAATCTTCCGGAAGAGGGGCTTTATTTTGGTTATTATCCAATGAATTCATTCTGATGACAATAGTCTCAGAATGAATTTCTTCCGGATAATAAACCTGTTGCATTGAATTGTGTTTTCTTAAAAAGAGAAGATCTGTTGGCGGAAAATCTTTCTTCATAAAATCCCCTTCCTTATTTTGTGAAAGATAAATATTCAAACCATTGAAATTGATGAAATTATCTTTGATTGAAACCATGCGATTGCTTTGAAAGCCGGGAAAATTTAAAAATAACTTTTCACTTTTTCTGATTCTTCGGAATCCCTCATAAGGTTTAATCAGATAATCCATTGTTTCTGATTCATTCCCCTTTTCATTTGTAACCCAGGTTGTTTGGTTCCCCTGTGTGAAAGCTATAACAATTTTTCTTTTTGCATTAAAAATCACAATTTCATTTCTTAGTTGTATTTGCCATAAATCAATGGTACTTAAAAGAAGTAAAATTGTGAAAGAGAAAAGTGCTGCACAAACATAGCCTGATTTTCTGTAGATAAGATAAAGCGTGGCAAGTGTGATAAACGTTATTGTAAAAAATAATTCACCCAAAGTGGGATAAATATTTTCGATAACAGCAAAAGGTAAATATTCCACAAAGTGGAGGAATTTCAGCATCATACTTCCGGTCAGAGTAAGGATCAGCGATGTAAACCCTCCAATTGCAGGAAGCAAGGGTGTAATGAGAATGATGAAGAAGGTGATGTATAAAAACAGGGAGACCAGGGGAACTACAATAATGTTGCTTAACCAGAAATAAACCGGAAACTGATGAAAATACCAGAGAGAAAAAGGCAAAGTTCCTATCTGTGCTGCAACTGAGACAGTAAAGAACATCCAAAATTTATCAATGATCCAGTATCTGGAATAATAGAATTTGAACAGGATGGGCTGAAGAAAAATAATTGCGAAAACCGCCGCATAAGAGAGTTGAAAACCTACATCAAACAGGAGTGAAGGTTTAATGAAGAGCAGGACAAATGCTGATGCAGCCAGGATATTGTACATATCCGGATTTCTTTTCATACTTTGCCCGACCGTAATGAAACTGAACATAACAGAAGCTCTTAAAACAGATGGAGATAATCCCGTAATGAATGTGTAGACCCATATACCTGCCAATATCAGTAAAGTAAAAACTGTTACTGTTCTCCTTTTGTTCAGAAAACCCAGAAACAGGTAAAGGAATACATATACGACCGCTACATTTCCGCCTGAAACAGCCAGTACATGCAAGGTTCCGGTTCTTGTAAAACTTCTTGTGGTTTCCGGATCCAGGTTATTTCTTGCTCCAAGAGTGATGGCTGAAATGACATTGAACGTTTCTCCTTTGATACCGGCATCATTCAATCTTTTCAGAAGCTTTTCCCTTAAAATGAGAGCGCTATACCGGAGGTTCTTTAATTTGTCTCCTGTAAGGAAATGATAATCATGTTGTTGAAGGTAGATTCTGTGCCCAATATTATTGTGTCTGGCATATTTCTGATAATCAAATTCAAAGGGATTGCCTGCATTTACAATCAGCCGGGGATGGCCTTTAAAGAACAGAAGCATCCCCGGACTAGCGGAAATAATATCATCAGATTTTTCAAAATAGGCGATCAATTTGGTGTCTGAATCAATTATTCTGATGACGGCACGGTACGAATTGCCTTTTTCAATTGGATATTCATCAAGGACTGCGATGTAATTATTCTGAGGCAATTCTTTTGCATCATATCTTTTGTACACAGCCCATGAAAAGCCGAGAAAAAAGAAGATTATTAACGCCAGGGAACCAGAGTAAACTTCTTTTTTAAAGGACCTTTTTCCCAAAAACAGGGAAAGAGTTAAAATGGCTGGAATAATAAACCAGAGTGGACTTTTAGGAGGCAAAAGCCACTCGGCTAAAATAATACCTAAGATAAAAGGAAATAAAATACGAATAAAAGGAGCTCCTTGTAACCTGTTCTTTAGATTACCCATGTATTGAGATTATACCATCTCAATTTACGATAATTTCAAAGATAAATTAGCCTGTTATCTGGCTTTCACAGGTTTGGGAATTTTTATTTTGTAGGAAATATTGACTTTCCCTTTGCTGATATCGGTGAGTTTCCCTTTTAATAATTTTCTTTTGAATGCAGAACAATGATCAATGAATAATATACCATCAAGATGATCGTATTCATGCTGAATAACTCTTGCTGTATAGCCGGTGTAAGTTTCATCGTGTTCGTTCCAGTCCAGATCAAAATATTTAATCCTGATATGGTCTTTTCTTGAAACATCTTCTCGTATACCCGGTAAGCTGAGGCATCCTTCATCAATCAATACTTCTTCGCCTTCTCTTGAAAGAATGTGGGCATTAACGAAAGCTTTTTTGAAATTTGCCAGTTCCGGATAATCTTCCCCCATGGGAGAAAGGTCTACAACAAATATTCTTAACGAAAGTCCAATCTGTGGTGCAGCAATACCTACTCCATCAGCATGATGCATGGTTTCGAACAAATCGTCTGCCAACTTTTTCAGCCCTTCGTAGTCTTTGTCAATCTCTTCAGTTTTTTTTCTGAGAATAGGGTCTCCGTATACAGTAATGGGATAAATCATTTTGCTTATTATAAATATTTTTGTTCCTCCAGATGGGATTGCAGAATAATTGTGGCACTGATGCTATCGATCATCTCTTTGTTTCTTCTCTCTTTCTTTTTTACTCCTGCATCAATCATGGTCTGAAAAGCCATTTTAGAAGTAAATCTTTCGTCCATCAGTTTTACCGGTATCTCTTTATATTTCATCTTAAATTTCTTCAGGAAAGGATCAATATAACGAACTGCTTCTGAAGGTTCATTATTTAACTGCTTGGGGTAACCAATAATCAAAAGTTCGATCTCTTCGTGTGAAAAGTAATCATCCAGGAATTCCCATATTTTTTCCGTTGGTACAGTAGTCAGTCGAGTGGCAATTATCTTTAAAGGATCACTTACCGCTAATCCGACTCTTTTTTTTCCATAATCTATCGATAAAATTCTTCCCATCAAATTTCTATAATCAAAGTACAAAGATAATTGATTTTTCCAAAAGCTGAATAAACCGGACTTTTCCCAGTTTATCTTCCAAATGTAGATGAGGGGAAGTAAATTTTTCGTTTGCTTTGGCACGTACTTTGTGAATAGATTTCTACAAACCATAATTTAATTTTTTTCGGACATCTTAAATTTAGAAAACATGAAAACAAATAGAATTGCCGGTATATTAAAAATGTTCATTATCTGCCTTGTATTAATAACCGGATCAGCGTCAGCTTTTGCCCAGCGCAGAGGCAATGACAGGGATAACAGGTATAGAAATGACAGGGATAACAGGGATAGAGAAGATAAGCATTATTACAAGGAAAACAGAGGGAGGCATTATCATTATACTGTCCCCGAAAATGGTCGTGAAAGAATTATTTATCCCAGGGCTCCATGGGGAACCCGTCAACCTTATTTCGTTTCTCATAACCGGGGAAGACTATATTTCTACCGGGGTCATTATTACGAATATTATCCCAGCCGTGGGTACGTAATCATAGAAGCCCCTGTAGGATACGAATTTGATGCAGTACCTAGTGGATTTACCCGTGTATGGATTGACAACACCTGGTGTTATCGTAGAGGAGATTTGTATCTTCGTCCTTCGGCACATGGATACATCTCTTTTAGTAGACCCGGATTTAGAATTGGTGCAAGTTTTTAATCAAAATCAGGAATAAAAGAAGATAAAGTTTTAGCCAAATTGATTATATTTGACCTCTTTGTTTTTAACTTTATCATATGAGTAATGAGAACGGTAGCACCAAAAGGGATGCTGTGCGTGAAAATATAGTATCAACAGCCCAGGAAATCTTCAGCAAATTCGGATACAAAAAAACTACATTAGACGATATAGCCAATGCGGTTAGAAAGGGGAAAAGTTCACTGTACTATTATTTTAATAGTAAGGAAGATCTTTTCCAGGAGGTGATTCAAAAGGAAGCCGATATTTTAAGGGATGAGCTCGCCAAAGTACTTCAGAAGGATATCGATCCTGCAGAAAAACTTAGAGATTATGTAATGACCAAAATCACGACTTACCGGCAACTGGCTAATTTTTACAATGCCATAGAGAACGACACCGCAGCTGTCGCTTTCATTGAGAAGGTAAAATCTCAATATGACCAGGAAGAAATCCGGATGATGAAACGAATACTTTTAGATGGGGCTCGAAAAAGAAAATTCACCATCAAAGATTTCTCTTTAACGGCTATTGGAATTGCCACCGCCATCCGCGGCTTGGAAATGCCTCTTTCCGCAGGACCTTACCGTTCAATTGATCTTGTAAAAAGTGTTGATGCTATCGTGAAAATCATCTGTTACGGAATTATGAAGCGTGATTAAAATATTTTACACTTACCTCTTGCATTTATGAATTTAAAGTTGTATCTTTCTTATGTATTTTTTTTCATAAGTTTAGGTTTAGTTTGGTGAGTTAGTTTGGTGAGTTAAGTAAGAGGATGGATCCGCCCGGATTCCGTCCTCTTACGCTTTTAGGGACTTCTTTCAATATCATGTCAGGTTTCCTTCTTATCCCATGCATAGTCTTTATTCGCACTTATTCTTAGATAATCCGTAGTGTATTCGATTATATGCGAACAAAGATCGGAGAGTATAGTTTCCAACTCTGATTTTTAATTAGACCTTTTACTTTAGAACATCCTTTCCTTCAATGATTGCTGCTTTCGGCCTATATCCGAGGGAACAAGAAAGAAAAAAGTATCTTTGCATCCTGTAATTTTTGTTATAGAAATGGGACATCTGAAAAAATATACAATACCCGCGATGCTTCATTACAGCTTCAGTAATTTCAGTGAGAAGCAATCGCTTGTTTTTGCCGGAGAGGAGAATCGTACTTACAAACAGCTTGAAAAAGAAATCAATCTTGTTGCTTGTCAGCTTATTGCTGTTGGGATTAACAAAGGAGATAAGGTGGTAATTCTGAGTTCCAATATGCCCAATTGGGGAGTTGCTTATTTTGCTATTGCGAAAATCGGTGCCATTATAGTTCCAATTCTTCCTGATTTTTCGGCGACCGAAATCTCCAATATTATTCAACATTCCGAAACGAAGGCAATCTTCGTTTCCGATAATCTTGCGGCTAAGATTGAACAGTTCAAATCGGATGCATCGAAAGTGATCATCCGGATAGAAACATTTGAGAAAATTTCGGGGCCGTATGCAGCGGAAGTGGTGTCTTCCGAAAAGATTTCTTTTACAGCAATTGAAGAAGAAGATCTATTATCAATTATTTACACCTCGGGAACTACCGGAAAATCAAAAGGGGTTATGCTTACCCATAAAAATATAGTATGGGATGCCGAACATTGCAGTCTGATTCATCCAATCTCTATTAAAGACCGGTTTCTGTCGTTGCTGCCGCTCTCACATACTTATGAAAATACAATCGGGCTGATTTACCCGGTCATGTATGGCTCGTCTGTCCATTACATCAATAAACCTCCGATTCCATCGGTATTGATTCCTGCCATGCAAACGGTAAAACCGACTGTTATGCTTGCAGTCCCGTTGATCATCGAAAAGATTTATAAAAAGCAAATATTGCCAAAATTTACTAAAAACCTATTTATCAGATCATTGTACAGCATATTGCCAATACGATTATGTCTCAATAGGATTGCCGGCAAAAAGCTTATGAAAACCTTTGGGGGAGAGGTGGTCTTTTTTGGAATTGGCGGCGCCAAACTGGATGGAACGGTTGAGGAATTTCTGTATGAAGCAAAATTCCCTTACTCAATCGGCTTTGGCATTACGGAAGCCGCTCCACTCATTGCTGGGGCAGGTCCCGGGGTTACACGATTGGGAACTATCGGACCAGCGATGCCGGGTGATGTACTAAAAATTAATCAACCTGATCCCAAAACCGGAGAAGGCGAGATATGGGTCAAAGGAGCCAATGTGATGAAAGGGTATTATAAGGAACCGGAATTGACCAAAGAGGTCATCACTAAAGATGGATGGCTTAAAACCGGTGATCTTGGACTATTTGATGAAAAGGGATACCTTGCCTTTAAAGGACGTTTGAAAAACGTGATAGTCGGCGCTTCCGGTGAAAATATATATCCAGAAGAAATTGAATCGGTGATTAATAATTTTCAAAATGTTGTGGAATCTCTGGTTGTAGAACGTAAGGGAAAGCTCGTTGCGTTGGTTCGGCTCAATATGGAAGAGCTGGAAGCCAAATATAAGGCGCTGTGTGATCAGGCAGATCTTTTCAATGAAAAACTGGACGAATTGGTCAAGGAACTGCATTTATACGTTAATTCCCGTGTCAATAAATTTTCGCAGGTTCAAGTTGTCCTTATTCATCCTGAACCATTCCAAAGAACCCCTACGCTTAAAATTAAGAGGTTTTTATATTCGTGATGCTAATGTGTTGATGTGCTGATGTGTTGATTTAAGAAGATGGGTTAATGCAAGTGATAACCTGAGCTCGGAATAAGGAGGTTACAATCAGTCCTGTTCAATTCAATACAACCATTCCCCTTCTTTAGATTTCAATCAGTCCTTCTATCATATCCCGGAACCCGATCTTGCAACCACCTCCTGTTTGTGCAGCCATCAACTTATCAAAACCATACCATCGTTACACCAAAACCGTACCTTGAATATAGTTTCTATATAGTTTGAATATAGTTTCTGCGGTAAAATACGTTCAAAGTATACTTAAGCTGCGTTGAAATATGCTTTTAATTACAACCATGGTACGGGCATGACACGGGGAAGTTAAGGCGGAAGATACACTGAGCCGGATTAAAGTCAAGGATAATTTAATTTCGAACTCAGGTTGTTAAGTTTAGTGCAAGGATAGTCATGATTTTGTGAGGTCGATTCATAAAAAACCCTGATCCGGTTAAGAATCAGGGTTTGAGTTTTATGGGAGTTATTTATTTCTTTTCCGGAGTAACCAGTTTCAGATAAAGTTCATCCAATTGAGCCTGTGAGATTTCAGACGGTGCATCGTTCATCACATCGCGGCCAGAATTGTTTTTAGGGAAGGCAATCACATCGCGGATGGAATCGAGTCCGGCGATGATAGAAGTTAAACGGTCGAACCCAAAAGCGATGCCGGCATGTGGCGGAGCGCCGTATTTAAAGGCCTCCATGAGAAAACCGAATTGTCTGTAAGCTTCCTCATCCGTGAATCCGAGAGTTTTGAACATCTTGTTCTGAAGTTCGCTGTTAAAGATTCGCACCGATCCTCCGCCAACTTCCACTCCATTGATAACAAGGTCATAAGCATTGGCGCGCACTTTCCCTGGATCTGAATCCAGAAGCGGAATGTCTTCCGGTTTTGGAGAAGTGAAAGGATGGTGCATGGCATAATATCTTTGAGTTTCCTCATCCCATTCCAGTAACGGGAAATCAACCACCCAGAGGGGTTTGAAAACATTCTTATCTATCAGGCCCATCTGACTGGCCATTTCAAGCCTAAGAGCTGATATTGCCGTCAGAGTTTTCATTTTAGCTCCGGAAAGTATCAGCAGTAAGTCACCAGGTTTTGCGTCAAACACTTTGATCCATTCTGCAATATCATCCGGAGAGAAGAACTTGTCAACCGAGGATTTAACGCTTCCGTCTGTATTGATTTTAGCATAAACAAGACCTTTAGCCCCAATTTGTGAACGCTTTACATATTCAGTCAGCGCATCCAACTGTTTCCGGGAATATTCCCCACATCCCGTTGCACAGATTCCGCCGGTGTATTCGGCTTCATCAAAGACTTTGAAACCCTTGCCTTTCACTATTGAGGTCAGATCCTTGATTCTCATGTCAAAGCGGATATCCGGTTTATCGGAACCATAGTTTTCCATCGCTTCGGCATAGGACATCCTTGGAAATTTCCCGGTATCAATTCCTTTGATTTCTTTAAAGAGGTGGATCATCAATTCTTCAAAGAGATTCAGCACATCCTCCTGTTCCACAAATGACATTTCACAGTCTATCTGTGTAAATTCGGGCTGACGGTCCGCCCTCAAATCTTCGTCACGGAAGCATTTTACAATTTGATAGTAGCGGTCAAAACCGGCTACCATCAGCAATTGCTTAAATATCTGTGGTGACTGGGGAAGGGCATAAAATGTGTTGGGGTTCATCCTTGAGGGAACCACAAAATCCCTTGCACCCTCCGGGGTAGATTTCATTAAAACAGGAGTTTCTGTTTCAATAAAGTTCTTGTTGTTCAGAAAATTTCGTGCAACATGTGCTATCCTTGCACGAAGCTCGAGATTTTTTCTCACGGCTTCACGCCTTAAATCAAGATACCGGAATTTCATTCTGAGTTCGTCCCCGCCATCGGTATCATCCTGAATGGTGAAAGGAGGAACTTCCGCCTTGTTTAATATTTTAATCCCGCTGATCAGGATCTCAATTTCACCTGTTGGGATCTTCCTGTTTTTGCTTGACCGTTCGCGAACGGTTCCTTTAACTTGAATCACATATTCTCTGCCTAATTTAGCGGCTGTTTCCTTTACATCCGCAGGAGTTGTTTCATCAATAACGAGCTGGGTTATGCCATAACGATCCCTTAGATCAATGAAAGTCATCCCTCCAAGATTGCGCACCCGCTGTACCCATCCTGCAAGAATCGTTTCCTGTCCAATATTTTCAATACGGAGTTCTCCGCAAGTATGATTCCTATACATATGATTCAAGTTATTTTAATAAAATCACAAATTTAAGAATTATGAATTAAGAATTGCGAATCTGCGAAATGCGAATTTCACGAATTGAGGATGAATTTACACGAACACAAATTTACACGAATGAAATTTGATGTTAAGGATGACCACGGATTATTTATGGTAGAGACGCGATTTATTGCGTCTTGTATAATCTGATATAAATACAAAGACACTACAAGAGATTATTACGGATCTTCAAAATCCTGAATTTTAGATTTTCATATTATGATCATCGAAAAATTTGAAGAATAGTTTTATCTTACTCATTCAGAGGTTTTTTCCTGGATTCTCTAACATTGATTAAAGTAATTTCTTTTTTAATTGGATCATATCGGTAAGTTAGGATTGTCAAACGGTTAATCGAACCGCGGTGTAAAAATTTATGAGAGCCGGATTTCTCAAGAATGTTGGGATTTTTTCTTAAAAGTTCAAAGAAATATCTTGTCTCATGTATAAAATTACGAACTTCTCTTTCTGTCCAATTCTTTTCCAAATAGTTGACAATCCGGGCATATCCTTTATCAGCTCTTTTGGACCAAAAGATTTTTACATCCATTTTTTATATTTAGCCATCACTTCTTCATGAGGAATAATTTCACCCCTGTCGGCTTCTGCCAATCCCTGATTTATTTCCGCGCGTTCTTCATCACTGATGGTATCCCACCAATCAACCTGTTCGGGGGCTTGTCCTGACAATAAAGTCTTGACGGCATTAAGAACTTTGCTGTCAGTAATCTTATCAATCATATTATGCAGGTCCGTTCTCAGTTCTATCACATCCATGACTATTCTCTTTATCTTACAAATTTAACGAATTAGATTGTTTTTAAGGAAGAATTTACACCTTATGGTTTCAACAAAAAATCAGGGAGAGCAATTTCTTTATCTTTGTAATGAAATAAATGGGATATGGAACTTTTCAGTGACGAGTATTTTATGAAAGCCGCGTACCGGGAGGCTGAGCTTGCTTTCAAAGAAGGTGAGATTCCGATTGGTGCGGTAATAGTTTGCCAGAACAGGATTATTGCCAGGGCTCATAATCTTACCGAATTGCTGAATGATGTCACAGCCCACGCAGAGATGCAGGTAATTACCTCAGCGGCAAATTCATTGGGAGGAAAATATCTCCAGGGATGCACGTTGTTTGTAACCATAGAGCCGTGTGTAATGTGTGCAGGGGCTTTAGGATGGGCGCAGATCGACCGGCTGGTTTACGGAGCGAGTGATGAAAAAAGAGGGTTCACCAAATATGCCCCTCATGCTCTTCATCCTAAGACGGAGGTTCTTGGTGGAGTGCTTCAGAATGAATGCGTGGTGCTGATGAAGGAATTTTTTGAAGGGAAGAGATAAGCAGGGCAGAGACAAGGCATGTCTCGTCTCTACAGCGTTTTTGATAATTCCTTTGTGGAAAGCAATCCACAGGCGGCAAAGATATCCTGGCCTCTTGAGGCACGGATGGTGGTCAGAATTCCTTTTTCATTAAGCTGATCCTTAAAATCATTCATCGTTTCTTCATCGGGGCTTTCAAGTGGCGTCCCCGGTATTGAATGAAAACGGATCAGGTTGATGCGGCAGCTGATGCCCGAAAGAAGCCGGACCAACTCCCTGACATGAAGCCGTGTGTCGTTTAATCCTTTGAAAACGATGTATTCGAAGGAGATCCGGCGTTGGCGGCCGAAGTCCCATTCTTTAATTTGTCTGATAACCTCCGTAATGGGATAAGCTGTCTGCACAGGCATCAGTTTTTTCCGTTCTTCGTCGAAAGGAGAATGGAGGCTGATGGCAAGATGCGCCTCACATTCGTTGAGAAAACGAAGCATGGCAGGGATAATACCAACCGATGAGACGGTAATTCGGCGTGGGCTCATCCCGTATCCCCATTCAGAGGTGAGGATGGTGATGCTCTTAAGCACCTGCTCCAGGTTGTCAAAGGGTTCGCCCATCCCCATGTAAACGATGTTGGTGATCTCTCCGTATTCGTCAATGCTTCTGATCTGATTCAAAATTTCGCCGGCATCGAGGTGACCCTGAAACCCCTGCTTGCCGGTAAAACAGAAAAGACATCCCATTTTACAGCCCACCTGGGTAGATACACAGACCGTTTTGCGATCCTCATCCGGGATCATGGCTGTTTCCACGAATTTGTCATGAATAGTGGGGAACAGATATTTTTTGGTCCCATCGATGCTCACTTGTACGCGGGAGGGAGCAATCAAGCCGTATTCGTATTTTTCACTGAGCAGTTCTCTTGCTTTTTTCGAAAGATTGCTCATCTCCCCAATAGAAGAGATCTTCTTTTTATAAAGCCAGTCAGCCACCTGTCTGCCCGTGTATTTGGGCAGTCCCAGTGAAACGCAGATATCGGTTAATTCTGTCAGGCTTTTTCCAAAAAGTTGATCTTTCATCTAAATATGAATTATGAATTACGAAATTACGAAATTATGAATCAATGTCGTTTAGTTAAGGGAAAGTATCCATTGCCGTCAGTTTCAGCTCCATTGCCGTCAGCTTTAGCTGACGGTGAAAGTTTGAATCATTAATGGCTTTAGCCACATTGATTTTTTAAAAATGTGGCTAAAGCCCCTTTTAATCAACATATTCATCGGCAACGGAAGGATGTCAAAAATAATTTCGGATCATTCTGATGAGAGATAAATCTTGATTTCCTTAACTAAACGCCATTGAATTACGAATTATTCGACTTCAAAGGTCCTCACAACATCATCCCATCAGCACATCACCACATCAGCAGATCCGTATTTCAATTACCATCACTCCGCCGCTACAAAGATAATATATAAAATCTTTGAAGAAATTTTCGGGTATGGGGGATAATCTCAGAGATATTAGTATTTACAGATTTCTTTTATTTTCAGTAATTTCGTAAATATTTTTAAGATAAAGGGGAAAGGCATGCATCTGTTATTTCAAGGGATCAGAAAATTTATAATCTTTTTATTGCTTTTGCCGGTTTATTTCTATCAGTACGCCATTTCTCCGCTTTTACAGCCCTCCTGCCGTTTTGTTCCGAGCTGTTCCCAATACGCGGTCGAGGCTCTGAAAATTCATGGGCCTTTGAAAGGCCTCTGGCTCGCTACCTGGCGAATTCTTCGCTGTAATCCATGGGGAGGTCATGGATATGATCCGGTGCCCCCAAAGAAAAAGAAATGAAAATTGCTTAAATGATAAAAGCATAATTATAAATCCTGATGAAAAATTTAATTATTCTGTGTTTCCTGGTTAGTTTCTGCTGTGTTTCGTGTAATACCACACCCGGTAAACCAAAAGAAAAGGTCGTATTTGTGACCATATTGCCGCAAAAATATTTTGCAGATAAGATTGCCGGCGACCTTTATAAAGTCGAGGTAATGGTCCCTCCGGGTGTAGGCCCGGAAACTTATTCCCCTTCTCCCAAACAGATGAAGGCGCTCGGAGAATCGGATGCTTATTTTGCAGTAGGATACCTTGGATTTGAGCCTGACCTTCTGGGTAAACTGCCTTCGCTCAATCCGAACATTAAGGTGTATAAAGTTTCCAGGGGAATTGATCTTATTGAACAAAAGGAAGAAAAGCACGGAGATCATGTTCATCTTCAGGGGGTTGATCCGCACATCTGGTCTTCGCCAAAGGAAGCTGTCATTATTGCCCGGAATATCTTTGAAGGAATGGCAGAAATTGATCCCAAAAACAAGGATCGTTATAGTAAGAACCTGCAGAATTTACTCGCTGAAATAAACAGCGTCGATTCCACGGTTACGAAAATTCTTGCTCCTGTAAAAGGTGAAAAATTCATAGTCTTCCATCCTGCGCTGGGATATCTGGCCCGTGATTATGGATTGGAGCAATTTTCCATTGAATTTGAAGGCAAAACACCTTCGCCAAAGCACATGCAGGAACTGATCAATGAGGCCAGAATCGGAAAAATTAAGACGGTTCTGATACAAAAGGAATTCGAAAAAAGAAACGCTGAAATTGTTGCAAAGGAGATCGGAGGAAACCTGGTTCAGATAGATCCCCTGGATTATGACTGGCCTCGGCAGATGGTTTCCATTGCTGCCAGTCTTGCTGCTGCTCCTCAGCCTCATTGAAATATTTCGTATCTTCGCATGAAGAAACGAAAGGAAAGTTTCAAAGCCCGGGAAAGTTTCAGAGTTACATAGTTTCAAAGTTTCAATCTATTTGAAATCCTGAAATCCTGAAATCCTGAAATCCTGAAACCTTGGAACTTGGAACTTGAAACTTTTGAAACTCTGAAACCTTGAATCTTGAAACTTTTGAAACTTTGAAACCTTGAAACTTCAACATGGGTCCACTTCTTGAAATAAGGAATTTGTCGGCAGGTTATGAATCAACCATGATTCTGCACAACATCAACCTGACAGTAAATCCTCTGGATTTCATTGGAGTTATTGGTCCAAACGGAGGTGGAAAAACTACTTTATTGAAAACAATACTTGGATTATTGGTTCCCATGTCGGGGAAAATTGTTTTTGATGAATCCATGAATTTTAACGGCTCTTACAGGATTGGATATCTTCCTCAGATGAGCCATATCGACCGCAAATTTCCGATAAGTGTTTTTGACGTTGTTCGGTCAGGCCTTATGTCGCGCAGCAGGATTTTTTCAAAATATTCAACGGCTGAGAATGAAAGAGCCAATTTTATACTGTCTGAAATGGGGATTTACCCGATCCGCGATAAAGCAATCGGGGAACTTTCAGGAGGACAAATTCAGCGCACTTTGTTATGCCGTGCCCTTGTGAACGAACCGAAGCTGCTGATCCTTGATGAACCAAATACTTATGTGGACAACCGCTTTGAACGGGAACTCTATGAAAAATTGAAGCTGTTGAATGAAAAATTGGCGATTCTGCTGGTTTCGCACGATCTGGGAACGATCTCTACTTATGTAAAATCATTTGCCTGTGTCAATGGTTCGCTTCACTATCATCCCGGCAACGAGCTGACCCCTGAGCTGCTGCAGGCGTACGAATGTCCGATCCAGATCATCAGCCACGGCGAAATACCACACACTGTACTATATAACCATCATTCTTAATGGAGAATCTATTAGGACTATTTGATTTCGGATTTTTCAGGAATGCATTTCTTGCGGCATTGTTAGCAAGCATTACCTGTGGAATAATAGGAACATACATTGTTTCGAGAAGAATGGTTTTTATCAGCGGGGGAATTACCCATGCCTCGTTCGGGGGTATCGGGATGGGGTATTACTTTGGATTCGATCCTATTTTAGGGGCAGTCGTCTTTGGCATTATTTCTGCTTTGGGAGTTGAATTTTTTACGAAGAAGGCTGATTTGCGGGAGGATTCTGCCATTGCCATGTTGTGGTCTTTAGGCATGGCCATTGGGATTATATTTATTTTTTTAACTCCGGGCTACGCCCCCAATCTGATGAGCTATCTTTTCGGGAATATTCTCACGGTCTCAAAAGCCGACCTGATATTCATGTTTCTGCTCTCCCTGATTATCATCGGATTCTTCGCTGCATTTTACAGGATGATATTGTTTGTTTCTTTTGACGAAGAATTTGCGCTGACGAACAACGTTCCGGTGAGGCTCTTTAATGCGATCCTGATCAGTCTGGTGGCTCTGACGATTGTGGTGAATATCCGGGTGGTAGGAATTATTCTGGTCATTTCACTTTTAACGATCCCTCAGGCTATTGCCAACCTGTTCACAAAACAATTTTACCCGATGCTGATTGCGTCCATCTTTTCTGGATTCATTGGATCCATGATTGGACTCGTACTTTCCTATCACTACGATATTCCATCCGGAGCCGCCATTATCTTTACCCTTGTTGTATTGTACGGATTGCTGAAATCATTCTTTCTGATCAGAATAAAATATAGTATAAAAAGTAGAAAGTGAATTAACCTCTATCCCTTATCCTTTCTGACCTGCAGAGTTTTTTACTACTTTTACTACCTTCCTGCTTTTACTTCTATGCTGTAATCCGGATTTCAAGGAAAAAATATGGACTGCTTGCTTCTTTTACTATTTTCATTCGTCGTAAATTTTCCGGTACTCCATCCGTTCATGTTTTAGCAAACTCTCTTTAAATATCCCGATGTATTTATCCGCGTTTTTCTCCTTTATTCCCAGCTTGGCGGCAATGCTCAGATAGGTTTTACGGTTAAACTCTTCAGGCAGGGCATTGTAAAATGTCATTTTGGTTCCTCTCAGTTTGTTGGGGAGATTATTATACACTGCCAGGGCATGCTTTTCAAGAGTGAAGGTAATGGACAAAGCCGTCCGGAAATCTGTTTCATCACAGACAATTGATTCAGAAATTTTGCGTTCACCCATCAGGCGCAGCGCCGAAAATATCATTGCGATCCGGAAAGTCGCCAATCCGAGCCGTTTGATATTAGCCTCCAGGTCATTCCCCAGCAACAGTTTACTTTTTTGAAGCATTTTATCAAAGATTCCCGTGAAATGATCGGCCTGTTCAGGCGAAAACGAAAAAACCACCGGCTTTTGCAGGAGGTTTAACTTGCGGTAAAGCTCGAATATCCGCTTTCCCTGCCCCTCAAAGAATTGGATGTAATCGATGTCCTTGTGTGAAATAAAGGGATTTTTAAAAGGTCCATCATCTTCAAAGGCGTAATAAAGGAAACGGCTGAAGAGTCCGTTTTCAGCGTCGGGCATAATATGTTGCACTTGCCGTGGTGTCCCGGATAAAACGATAGCAAGGTGCGGGTTCTTAACGTCAATGAATTCGTTGTCTTTTCGCCGGAAAAGCGTGGCGCTTTCATGGTGAAATGCCTTTCGCAGGACATCGCTGAAATTGCCCCACTCCTGTTTGAAAGTATTGGCCAGGGTGTCTGCCTCGGTTTCAAACAGTACCCCGGTAAAATCATTTTCCGACAGCGCCTGGATAAAAGCAGATGAACTGCTGTTGGCTGGGATAAAGAACATCCGGTGTCTTGGTTCACAGGGTTTTTCCTTCCCCAGGCGCAAGGCAAGAGGCATGCTGTAAAAATTCTCCATCTCCCTTTCATACTCTTTCCGGGCTGATTTTGTCAGATCTGTTAAATACTCATGGATGGCCTGTCCGAAATAGCCCGCCCATTTCATCTTGCCTTTTCCGGCGCCGGCCGGGGCCGTGATGAAAACATACAGGTGAGGAGAATATGGCTCCTTGAAATAGACACCCTGGATATTCGGCAGACATCCGCTGATTACAGCCAGCGACCCGATCAGGAACACATCCTTCTCGATATCCTCCTCGAAAAGTTCAGCGCTCTCCTTCAAGATCCCCGGAAGATTCTGATAAATCCCCTCCGGCAACCGTGTGGTATTAAAAATCCCTTCCATCTTTTATTCCTTTTATCATTTTCTTCACTGTTCATCAATTACTCCCGCTATTCACTACTAATAGTTCACATTAATCATTAACCATTTGTAATCATCCAATAACTAAACCACCATTGTTTTTGGTGCGAAATGCATTCGTTTGCACTCGTTTGCACCTGCCATATTGACAAATGAAATAGTGTCAGATGCAAACAGCACCTTATCAGTCCAGATTATAATAAAGGACAGAAAAAAATGAACGATTAGTTGCCTCCGGATGGATTGAATACTTTAAAAGAAATGAAGATTATAAATTAATAATCGATAATCTTTTGCAGGAGATGAAGGTGTTAGCATTGGATTTCATTTTTGGAGAACTTCTCCAGGGCGCTAAAGAAGACGAGAAATCAAAAATTATTGCTATTTGGGAAATTCTGCTAAAAGTCAGTATCAGTGGAATTGGTTTTTATGCCGGTTAGTATTCAATGGAAAATAAGTTGTGGGTTAAAGGGATTGGATTAATAGATTGTGCAATAATTTATACAGCCATTGAATCCAAATCTTTACTCTGGACGCTTGAAAAAAATTACTTAGCTTTTCGGACAAAAAGTACCTTTATCCTGGATAAAACCTGAATGTGTGGGTAATTTTAACCTTATTTTTTATCCTTTAGGGGCCAGTATAGTCTGGAATATCCAACTACTGTGCCAATTCGTTTATAAAGTATTTTTATTGGGTCAGTTGTTTCAATGTGAAATCCAATTTCATTAAAAAGAAATTCCGGTATGTCCCATTATCAGAACCTACCCTTTCATGAGCCGGAAAGTTGGAAGTGGGTAAGGTTAGGTGATTTATGTGATTATGGAGTTTGTAAGAATGTTGATTATTTTGAAATAACAGATAATGCTTGGATTTTAGATTTAGAAGACATAGAAAAGGACACTGCAAAATTGTTACAACGTGTCAAAAAAGCTGATAGAAATACAACGAGTACAAGGCATTCTTTTAAAAAAGGCGATGTTTTGTACAGCAAACTGAGAACATATTTAAATAAAGTTCTAGTTGCTGATATTGACGGTTTTTGCACATCGGAAATATTACCTTTAGATTTTAAAGGTTTTGTAATTCCTGAATATGCTCGTCACGTTTTAATGTCAAAAATGTTTTTGGATTACACGACTCAATGTGGTTATGGTGTTAAAATGCCAAGATTAGGAACAGATGACGGTAAAAAAGCACTTTTCCCTCTTCCACCTTTTACCGAACAACAACGTATTGTTTCCGTCGTCCAAAAAGCTTTTGCTTTAATTGATGAAATAGACTCCAACAAACTGTCACTACAACAATTTATTAAGCAAAGCAAATCCAAAGTCCTTGACCTTGCCATCCGTGGTAAACTTGTTCCGCAAGACCCGGACGA
>Ga0160425_1001068_pt1 | contig 29017 bp, 23 predicted proteins | sample BioMet8_FD_108193 | JGI IMG/M metagenome (GOLD analysis project Ga0160425, IMG submission 108193) | Microbial communities from bioreactor (seeded with sewage sludge) at Lawrence Berkeley National Lab, California, USA - Biofuel... | ecosystem: Engineered > Bioreactor > Anaerobic > Unclassified ...
TTAGGAGCCGTTCAGAAATAACCTTTACATCTGCGTGTTTCTCCCGGTTGCTTTGTGCGTTGCCGATTTGTTACATAGCTGAAGCTATGCTCCGCATCGGCAAGCCCCCAAATCATTCCGGGAGAATCCACGTATCTTGTCAAGTTTATTTCTTTACAGCCCCTTAAGCTCAAAAATTGGGTAAAAATACGATTTTTTCCGAATTGTGGGATGGCTGTGAAAAATTTGGAAATTTTTCAAGGTTTTTCCCCGCCCCCCAAGAGGTGAGACTTCCGGCACTTGACTTTTTTAAACTTATCCTACATGTTATAGAACATGCAAATGATAAACGGGTTCGGAGTGACGGATGACAACCTGTCGGCAGCGGAAAAAACGGAAAAATTCGGGCGGCGACCTGGTGGAACAGGTGGTAAGTTCCCTGCGGGGCGCGATTATCGCCGGGCGGTTGCCGTCCGGCGGCCAATTGCCGTCCGAGGGAAAACTGGCCACGGAGTTCGGAGTGTCCCGGAACGTGGTCCGGGAAGCGATGCGGGAATTGCGGGCCATGGGACTGGTGGAACTGTCCCAAGGGCGTTCGCCGCGCGTGAAAGCGTCCGATCCGATCACCGCGGTGCTGGCCATGGAAGCCGTTCTGCGCGATGCGGACCATCAGCTGGAATATTTGCATGAAGTGCGGACCACGCTGGAAAGCGGGATTGCCGCGCTGGCCTGCCGTCGGCGGACCCCTGACGATCTGGCGCGGCTGGCGGAGTGCATCGACGCGCTGGCTCAGGCCCGCGAACAGAACCCCCAGATGGAACTGGACTACGAGTTTCACCGCCGGTTGGCGGAGACGACCCGGAATCCGGTGTTCATGTATCTGCTGGAAACGTTGTCCGGACTGATCCGTCGTTCCCAGGAAACGACGTATCCGGTGGACGGCTGGCAGAACGCCGTGACCGGTCACCGGGAAATTCTGGCGGCGGTGACGGCGGGCGACGAAACGGCGGCGGCGAAAGCCGTCCGCGACCATTTGGGCCATGCGGAAACTACGATTACCAAACAACGGTTAAACTTACCGAGAAAGGAAAACGACTATGAACAGTAATTCTCCTGCTTTCAATCCGGAACTGGCGGCGCGAATCAAGGACTGCGGCTTGATCGCCGTGCTGGTGATCGACAACGCCGAAAACGCCATCGATCTGGCCAAAACGCTGTTGGAACACGGCATTCAGGCGATGGAATTGACGCTGCGGACGCCGGCGGCTCTCGAAGCGCTTCAGATCATTCACAAAAAGATGCCGCAGATGATCGCCGGCGCCGGTACGGTGCTGACTCCGGATCAGATGGCGGCGGTGAAAGCGGCCGGAGCGGATTTTGCCGTGGCGCCGGGACTGAATCCCCGGGTGGCGGCCAAAGCCCGGGAGCTTGGCTTGTCCTACGCGCCGGGCGTGATGACGCCGTCGGATATCGAAGCGGCGCTGGAACTGAAATGTCATGTGCTGAAGTTTTTCCCGGCGGAAACGACGGGCGGCATGAAACACCTGAAAGCGATGTCGGCGCCGTATGCTCATCTGGGTCTTTCCTTTATTCCGCTGGGCGGTATCAATGCGGCCAATCTGGGCAGTTATGTGGAAAGTTCGCTGGTCGGGGCGGTGGGTGGCTCCTGGATTGCCACCCGGTCCATGATCGCGGCCAAAGACTGGGCGGCCATCGGTAAAAACGCCGATGAAGCGGTGGCGATTATCAAGAACGTCCGAAGCAAAAAATAACGGCAACAGATTTGACCGGCCGCCGAACCGTGGAAAAAGGTTCGGCGGCAAGGGGCAAAGTTTAAGCGAAAAAGGATGATCGGCATGAAAGATACGATGGTTTCGTTCGGGGAAATCATGGGGCGGCTCTGCCCGGAAGGTTTTCTGCGGTTCCGGCAGTCGCTGCCGGGCAAACTGGAATTTACGTTCGGCGGCGCGGAAGCCAACGTGGCCGCGTCGCTGGCGTTGATGGGCGGCAAAGCCCGGTTTGTGACGGCGCTGCCGGACAATGTGATCGGCGAATGCTGCGTCAGTCTGCTGAACGGTCTGGGCGTCGACACCGGCGCGATCGTGAAAAGCAAGCAGGGACGGCTCGGGCTCTATTTTCTGGAAACCGGCGCCAATCAGCGCCCCAGCAATGTAGTTTATGACCGCGATTACTCCGCCGTGGGCATGACGGCCGGCGATGTTTACGACTGGAAGAAAATCTTTGCCGACGCCTGCTGGTTTCATGTCAGCGGCATTACTCCGGCGCTGACCCGCGTGGCGGCGGAAGCGGTGGAAACCGCCGTCAAAGCCGCCAAGGCCGCCGGCGTCAAAGTTTCCTGCGACCTCAATTTCCGCAAAAAATTGTGGCGCTGGGACAGTTCGCTGAAACCGAATCAGTTGGCCGAACAGACCATGCGGCGGATTCTGCCGTATGTCGATGTGGCGATTGCCAATGAAGAAGACGCTTCCGACGTGCTGGGCATCCGGGCCGGCGGCAGCGACGTCAATTCCGGAAAACTGGAAATCGACCGCTATCCCGAAGTCGCCAAAAAGATCGTCGCCCAGTTCCCGAACCTCGAAAAAGTGGCGATCACGCTCCGCGAAAGCATTTCCGCCACGCATAACAACTGGGGCGCCATGCTGTACGACGCCCAAGCCGACCGGGCCTGCTTTGCTCCGCTCCGCAACGGTCAGTACGAGCCCTATCCGATTCGGGACATCGTCGACCGGGTGGGCGGCGGGGATTCGTTTGCCGCCGGACTGATTTTAGCGCTGAACGACGAAGCGCTCTGCGCGCCGGAATCGGCCATTGCCTATGCGGTGGCCGCCTCCTGCCTGGCGCATTCGGTCAAAGGCGATATCAACTATGCGACCCGGAAAGAAGTGGAAGCGCTGATGGGCGGTTCCGCCTCCGGCCGCGTGGTGCGGTAACGTTCGGTTGTCTTGGCCGGCGGTCGGACCTTGATTCCGGGTCCGACCGTTTTCTGCCGGGAATCTTTCCGGAGACGCTCCGCTCAAGGGACGGGAGTCTTCCATCTTGGGTAGCGGGGAAGACACGGGGCGCTTTTGAAACAGCGCCCCATTTTTTCCCCGGAAACTCGCTGACGCTGCTCCGCTCAGGGGTGGGCGGCGAGAAAGTTTTTGAGGTTGACTTGGGCCTGAACGTTGAGCGGGGCAAACCGCGGCGACAGAAAAATGGGCCGGTCGAGCAGCGTCTGCAGAAAATTCCGGCAGCGGACATGGCACCGGCAACGGCATTCGGGATCGGCGGAGTCGCCGCAGAATTCATATTCGATCTGCTTCAGACCCGCTTCCAGCTGCGCGTAGTCGGCGAACAGCATGTGGTCGAGGTCGTGGAGCAAGTCGGCGTGGCGGATGGCGGCGCGTTTTTCCGGCGGATAGTCGGGTCGGGTCGATTGAATCAGCGCGGCGACGTGTTCCAGACGCGCCCGGAAGCCGGGATCGGCCAGATGGCCGAAGTCGCGTTGGAGCAGACCGGCGGCGATGTTTTCGTTGTCGTCGGCGCCGGGGGTGTAGCCGGCGTACTGGTAGCCGACGGCCAGATACAGTTCTTTATATTCGAGCGGGGAGGGGAACAGATTCTCCGCCTGGAGCCGGTCGAGATGTTCGAGCATGCGGTCGAGGTGGGCGACACTGTGATATTTTCGGACTTCCGGCGGATAGTACGGCCGGACCCGGTGGTAGATGGCTTCCCGGAAACCGTCGAGCGCAAAATCGAACAGGTTGAAGTATTGCTTCTGACTGAGTTGATCGGTGTGCACGAAAATCATGTCCGCCGAAACCACCTGGACCTCGCGGCAGCGGACGATCACTTTGAAGTTGACGGACGATTTGCCCGCGTTCAGGTCGTTGACGTAGAAGTCGATGACGGTATGTTCTTTGACTGGATGGTGAAAGATGACTTCGCCGAGTTTCAGGGTGACGAAATTGCCGGGGCAGAGCTGCTGCGTATAGATGACGCCGGCTTCGTCGAGCCATTCCAACATCCGCCCGCCGAACAGATTCTGATTGGCTCCGATATCGAACGCTTTGACCAGATGCGAGGTGATATGACGCATGATTCGAGTTGTCTCCCCCTGAAAAGTTTCTTCCTCATACTATAGGTCAGGAATGGTTTTCCGCAACTTCGGCGGTCGAAATCGTGGGAAGCGGGGAAGACACGGAGGGCTTTTGAAACAGCCCCCCATTTCTTCCCCCGCGCCCCAACTTTGACCCCGCAAAACTTTTATTTTCTTTATCAGCTTGCGCAGCAAGCTGATAAAGAGATTAAAAAGTTTGAAAGCAGGGAAAAGGGGGTCGGGGAGCAACCTCGAAAAATTTGCAAATTTTTCAGGGTTTCTCTCCGGACGCTTGTTTGACGTCTTCCGTCGCCGGGGTGGGTTTCAAACGGGATTCCAGAAGCCAGTAGAGCACGGCGCCGACCGGCAGGGAAAAACCGATGATCCAGGGGCTGAACCGGTTGCCGCGGAAGAATACCGTCCCCAACAGATTGGCGTCCAGCAAGGTCACGGTGACGGCGCCGCTGGTCCAGTTCATGGTGACGGAAGCAAAACCGACCAGGATCAGCACCAGCCACAGAAATTTCATTTTGACCGGACGGCGCAGGCAACGGACGAAAGTCAGGACGATCAGCAGCGGCGTCAGTCCGGTCAGCGCCAGCATGATATAATGACTGGGCGTGCGGTGCTGAAAGGTGAAAGCGTGAAGTTGTTGCAGCGGATGACTCAGTTTCTGGCAGTCGAAATTGAGCAGCAGCGGCGCGGAACCCGCGTGGCTGATGACGATTTTCAACAGCAGTTGACTGCCGCTGCGTTCCTGTTGATAATAGAGCGTGGAAAATTTCTGTTTGGTATTGACCTGCCAGCCGACGAGGTTCTGGGCGCGGAGGGTTCCGGCGTTCAGGTAGCGGCTGATGATGTCCAGCAACGGCGCGGCCTTGTCGTTTTGCAGCTCCGGGACGCTGTGGCTGACAACGGCGGCGAACTGGCGGGACTGAATCTGCTGGAGGACGGTTTCCGCCAGCTGCCGGTCGGCGTCCGGGACGGCGCGGGTGGCGGCGTTCTGAAAACGACGGTCCTGCGAGCAACCGAGTCCGAGCACGAGTCCGGCGAACAACAGAATTCCCACGATGCAACGACCCATCATAAATTTGCCTTTCCGGATAGTGAAGCTATCAATATATAACCGGTTGACGGTAATTTTAAACCGGCGGCGGAAAAAATGGCGAAAAACCGCGATTGACAATTTGCAAGACGCCGGATGGCAAGTATATTAAACGACTCTGGCAACTTCGTGACCGGAAAAAATGTAGTGACGGTCCGATTCGGAAATGCTGACGAGTTTACGAAAATTCATATATTTGAAGGAGAAATGGATTATGTACGCAGTGATTGAAACCGGCAGTAAACAGTACAAAGTCATGCCCGACGAAGTCGTGGCGATTGAACAACTCGACGGCGAAGTGGGCGCCAAACTCACGTTCGACCGGATTCTGGCCATCGGCACCGAAGGCGGCGAACTCAACGTGGACGGCGCGGCGCTGAAAAAGGCCACCGTCAGCGCTGAAATCGTGGAACGTTTCCGCGGTCCGAAGCTCGTGGTTTTCAAAATGAAGAAACGCAAGGGCTATCGCCATACCATCGGTCACCGTCAAAACCTGATCAAGGTCAAGATTACCGGCATCAACGTAGGTTAAGGCGAGGCGCGTATGAAGTACGATCGGAACGGAGCCTTGCTCGAAAGCGAGATTGACGGCGTCAAGTTGATCAATCGCGGCAAAGTGCGGGATATTTACGATCTGGGCGACAGTCTGCTGTTTGTGGCGACCGACCGGCTCAGCGCGTTTGACGTGGTGCTGCCCAACGGCATCCCCGGCAAAGGCAAAGTGCTGACCCAGATGTCTCTGTTCTGGTTCGAATATATGGATTGGCTGCCGAATCACCTGCTTTCCGCCGATATGGAATCGCGGGCGGAACTGCGGCCGTATCGCAAAGATTTGCAGGGTCGGTCGATCATCGTCAAGAAGGCTAGGGTATTGCCGATCGAATGCATTGTCCGCGGCTACCTGATCGGCAGCGGCTGGAAAGATTATCAGAAGTCCGGTGCGGTTTCCGGAATCACGTTGCGCGCCGGTTACCGCCAGGCGGAAAAACTGGACGAGGCGATCTTTACGCCGTCGACCAAGGCCGAAGCGGGACTTCATGACGAAGCCATTTCCTATGAACGAGTGGGTGAAATCGTCGGGGCGGATTACGCGAAACAGTTGCGCGATCTGTCACTGAAGATTTATAAGACGGCCGCCGACTACGCGGAAACGCGCGGCATTATTGTGGCCGATACCAAATTTGAATTCGGCATTTTCGACGGCAAAGTGATTCTGGTCGACGAAGTGTTGACCCCGGATTCCAGCCGGTTCTGGCCGGCCGATCAATATCAGATTCGTTGCAGTCCGCCGAGTCTCGACAAGCAGTTCGTGCGCGACTATCTGGAAACGCTGGACTGGGATAAAACCGCGCCGGGCCCGGATCTGCCGGCGGAAGTGGTCAAAAAGACGACGGAAAAATATCTGGACGCCTATTTGCAGCTTACCGGCCATCATCTGCACTAAAGATGGCCGTCGGCAAGACGGTTTTTGCGCCGTCTTGCCCGGTTTTCCGAAAAAATCCACAAATTCCGCTTGTATTTCGAATTTCGTCCGACTATAGTTATAAGTAATCCAGCGCTGAAATTATTACTGACACAGGCGATTTCCAGTTTTTATTGAATAACTTCGATATAAAATTCCCCGTACGTATTTCGAATTTTGACAACCGGGCCGAAGCGTGAATTGGTGTTGGAACGGAGAAAAAGAAAAATCATGTTGTCGGTAGCATTCCTGGCGGGAAACTCATGATTGCGGCACTTACGGGCGGGGTGGGTTGCGGCAAAAGTACCGTGGCGGCGAATTTTGCGGAAATGGGCTGGCAGGTGTTGAATGCCGATGCGGTGACGCGGGATTTTTATGATCGAAACGACCCGGCGGTAACAACGCCGATGGTGGCCCGCTGGGGCCGTGAAATCATGGGGCCGGATGGTCGGATTGACCGCCGGAAAGTGGCCGACCGGGTGTTTGCGGCGGCGGCGGAACTGGCGTGGTTGAACCAACTTTTTCATCCGCTGGTGCGGCAGGTGTTAACTGCGGCGGCGGAAAAAATACAGCATCGCGATCTTCTCTGTGAGGTGCCGTTGCTGTTTGAAGCCGGCTGGGAAACGGATTTCGAAACGGTGATCGCAGTGTGGACCAGTCCCGAGTTACAGCGTCAGCGGCTGCGGCAGCGTGGCTGGGATGATGTGGAAATCGAGCGTCGGATTGCGGGCCAATGGTCCGCCGACCGGAAACTGGAAGCCGCCGATTACGGATTAATCAATCTCTACGACCGGAATAGTTTGCAACAACAGTGCATGGAACTGAATACAATAATTAAAGGTAAGTCATGGACGAAATGAATGACAACTTCGGGCCGGCCGATAACGGCGGCGCTCGCGATCCCAACTCCAATCCGAATCCGATGCCCAATTCGGGCGCCGATGCCGATTACTACCGCAACGATGCCAACGGCAATACGGCCGGCAACTCCAATGACAATGCGCCGAAACGCCGCGTCGGGCGGCCTCGTAAGAATTACGGCGATCGTCAGCCCTCCGGCAACGGCGGCGAATATTATCGCGACAATAACAACGGCGGCAGCCGTCAGTCCTCCGGCAACGGCGGCTATTACCGGGACAACAACAACGGCAACGGCGGCGGCAATAATCCGAACTATAAGCGCCGCGGCCGCAAGCCCGGCTATCATAAAGACAACAATGCCAACGATCGCGGGACGATGCCGGAAATCGGCAATGAGGCGCCGAGTCTGCTTCCTCCTGCGCCGCGTCGGGCGGCCGGGACCTATGACGAAGCCAATGTCGACGGCGATGAAATGTCCAATCTGCCCGCTCCCGATTACAAGCCGGCTTTCACCGGTTATCCGCAGGAAGAAGACGTGCCGACCGCGTACACGGCTTCGACTTCTTCTTTCGGCGAAGTGGACAAAGAAGCCTTGCCGCAGGAAATTCCGGATGAAGAACTGATGTCGTCGGTGAAGCGGAAGTATCCGGTCGACCGCCAGCCGCAGAACAATTATCAGGACCTCGCGGCCGAACTGCCGCCGGAAAGTCCGGCCGTGCCGGTGATTCCGGAAGCGGATCAATCGCCGGAAGAAGCGCCGGTCCAGCCGGCGGCGGCCGCCGTGCCGAATCAGTCGGTCGCGGGGCAACCGCAGCAGCCGGGCCAGCCGCAACCGCAGGGCCAGACTCCGCCGTATCAACAGCCGGGCCATCATCAGCATTATCGCGACCGGATCGCCCCCAGCCTGAACATTTCCGAGCTCCAGGAAAAATCCATGCAGGAACTCAACAAGATGGGGCAGGATCTGGGCGTGGAAGGGATCGGCGCGCTGGACAAATCCAAGCTGATCTTTGAAATTCTCAAGAACAACGCCGAAAAGAGCGGTCAGATGTACGGCAGCGGCTATCTGGAAGTGTTGCCGGACGGCTTCGGCTTCCTGCGGTCCTCCAACTACAGTTATCTGCCCTGTTCGGAAGATATTTACCTGAGTCCTTCGCAGATTCGCCGTTTTGCGTTGAAAACCGGCGACTTTATCGGCGGCCAGATTCGTTCGCCCCGGGAAAAGGAACGGTTTTTCGCCATGCTCAAGGTGGAAACCATCAACCACGATTCGCCGGAACGCAAGCGGGAAATCGTCCCGTTCAGCAATCTGACGCCGTACTTTCCGACTTCCCGGCTGATTCTGGAAACCGATCCGGAAGAACTTTCCACCCGCGTGGTGGATCTGGTCGCGCCGATCGGCAAAGGCCAGCGCGGTTTGATCGTGGCGCCGCCGCGGACCGGGAAAACCGTACTGATGCAGAAGATGGCCAACAGCATCCGGAAAAACAATCCGGAAGTCGAACTCATCATTCTGCTGATCGACGAACGCCCGGAAGAAGTGACCGACATGAAGCGGAGCGTGGATGCCGAAGTGGTCAGCTCCACCTTCGACGAACCGCCCGAACGTCACGTCCAGGTGGCGGAAATGGTGATCGAAAAGGCCAAGCGCCTGGTCGAATACAAAAAGGACGTGGTGATTCTGCTCGACAGCATTACCCGTCTGGCCCGCGCCTACAACACGCTCCAGCCCCACAGCGGCAAGATTCTTTCCGGCGGGGTGGATGCCAACGCGTTGCACAAGCCGAAACGGTTTTTCGGCGCGGCCCGCAATATTGAAAATCACGGCAGTCTGACGATTATCGCCACCGCCCTGATCGATACCGGCAGCAAGATGGACGAAGTGATCTTTGAAGAATTCAAAGGCACCGGCAACCTCGAATTGAATCTCGACCGCCATCTGTCCGACAAGCGCGTGTATCCGGCCATCAACATTGAAAAGAGCGGAACCCGTAAGGAAGAACTGCTTCTGCACCCCGACGAACTTCAGTGCGTCTGGAAGTTGCGCAAGGCGATGAACGGCGTGCCGCCGGTGGAAGCCATGGAATTATTGCTGGCTAAATTGAAAAAAATGAAAACGAATGTAGAATTCCTCATGTCGCTTAATCTGGCCAACTGATTGGTAACGGAAAATGGACAGACGAGGTAGAAGCATTGTAGTATATTTCTTTTATGCCGTCTTCATTGTCGGCATTATTGCCGCCGCCGCGATGATCTGGCCGGTTTACCGGAAGCATAAGAAGATCAAGGAATACGTGACGGAAGTCAATGAGGAATTGCGGCAGAAGACCGCCGAGGCCGTCGAGCTCAACCGGATCGTCAACGATCTGGACTGCAAGCCGGAAGCGGTGGAAAAGGTCGCCCGGGAGAAATTCGGCATGACCAAACCGGGCGAAACCATCTTCTATTTCAAGAATACGCTCGATAGCCGTAAGGAGAAATCGCGTTCGGCCGCCGATCTGGCGGAGCCGCCGCCGGAGCCGTAGGATCGCAACTCATCATCAGATCAGGGGGGAATCGTCATGAGGGAAATCTGCGTACGCCGTCCGACTCGCGAAGAATTGGAGTCGCAAGGGGTGTTCGAGTGGCCGGTCTGGGAGAAAGCGGTATCGCGTTTTCCGTGGACTTACGACAGCGATGAAGCCTGTTATATTCTTTCCGGAGAAGTGACGGTGACGCCGGACGATGCCCGGGCTCCGGTGACCTTGCGTCCCGGCGATCTGGCGGTTTTGCCGGCGGGGATGTCCTGTACGTGGGACATTACCGCCGATCTCCGCAAGCATTATAATTTTTCCTGACGCTTTCCGGCGTGTCGGTAAACGCATTTCCGAGGAGAAAACCCATTCCCTGACTTTCAAACTTTTCAAGTTATCTATCTATTTGTATAGCAAATAGATAAATGGAATAAGAGTTTGGCGGGGTCCAAATTGGGACGCGGGGAAGAAATCGCCCCGGGTCTTCCCCGTTGCTCGCAATAGCCGACTTCGCGTTACGGCGCAACGGTCAGCTCCAGGCGTTCCGGCACGTGTGCCAGAGAAAGCGTTGCCGTGGTTGGATTCCAGACGACTCCGGCGGCCGGTGCAATCCGCAAGGAGGCGGGCGCATGGGCCAGCGTCAGCACGGCGGGACCGCCGTTGCCGCGCAAAGTCAGGTGCAGGACGCCGTCGGCGCCGCGCCAGGCGGCGGCCACGCGGACGGCTTCCGGTTGGACGTGCGCCAGATAAAGTTTTTGATAATAGTCCGGCGGCAATCCGACGATGGTGGCGTCGCGCATGTTGCTGCCGTGTTGAGCGGCCAGCGCGATGATGCGGTTGGCGGTGGCGCCCGGCCGCCATTCCCGATTGGTTTCCAGTCGGAACTGTCCGTGGTCGCGCCGGAGAAAAAATTTGTCGGTAAAGGCTTCGAAGCGTTCGGCGGTGGCGGGGTCGCCCATGACTCGGGCCGCCGCCGCCATAAAGGAAGCGGTTGTGACCGGCGGAACGTCGATCGGATGGCAGCAATCGGTTTTCTTCCGCAGAAAGTCGTGCGGATCGTTGGCATAGAGCGTCCAGTCGATGGATTTTAGACTTTCCTGCCAGAGCAGACGGACGTCGTTGAGATCCTGAGCCCAGGCGTGGTACCAGAGGAGCGTCCAGCCGTCGAGGCCGGTATGTCCTTCCGGCAGGGTGATGTTTTTGCTGCGGTCGTAGACCAGGCGGATGGCGCCGCCGCCGAGGAGCGGATCGCGATAGCGGCGCAGTGCCCAGTCTTCCCATTTGGCGCGGTCGTGACGCCAATCGCCGTAGCCGAGTTTTTCAAACAGCCGGAGGGCGATCTGCGGATGGTTGTTGCAGGGGAAGAAAATTAAATTGGGTTCGCAGGAAACGCCGCCGCTGGGATTGGCCCGCATCTGCCGTACCGTCACCGCAATCAGTTTTTCCACGTTGTAATGGATCACGCGGTCCGGGGACCAGACGAAGTCGAAACCTTGCGTGTGATAGCCGGGATCGCGGCTGAAAAATTCGTACAGCGCCAGCAACTGGAGTAAATGTCCGGTGTACATGATGTTTTCATCATAACAGGGGTCGGGGAACCAGGACTTCTTTTTCCAGTAGCGTTCGATATAGCTCCAGACCGGTTTCTGCAGCATCCGTTCAATACAGTTTTTCAGCATGGCGGACGTCAATTCGGGATAGGCCGGAGTCCGGAGACCGAGCATGGCGGCGGCATAACCGGCAAACGCCAGATTGTAGCGTACCGCCAGCGTGCCGAGCTGGTCGCCGCCGATGTTCCAGTATTCTCGGTCGGCGGGAGGAAGTCGGAACGTGGTGGCGGCCAGGTAATTCTGCGCGGCCAGTTCGTCGTCGGTCAGCGGCGGCAGCGGACGATCGTACCATTGCCGATCGACGGCGGTTTCCGGTCCGACGGGGCGGGGCGAGACCAGCCGGTCGCGTACGATTGGCACTACTACGCTCAACAGGATTGCGGCCAGCAGGATCAGCGCGAGACGGAAGCGCCAGAGCCGCAGCGCGCCGCTGTCCCGCAACAACACCAGCGCATACGCCATCATCCAGACGATGAAAGAAACGATCAACACTTTCTGGCAACAGGGCACGTATGGAGAAAACGGCAATTGGCGGATGCCGTGGAGGCCGAGAAAAAGTTCGAAGACCGCCACGACGCCCAACAGCCATCCGCACCAGCAATAACGGGCCAGACGGGAAAACCGGCAGGATTCGTTCTTGATGCTGACCGCCAGAACCGCGAGGCCGCCGCCGATCGCGGCAAGACAGCATCCGGCGTTATGAAAAAAGCTGTTGAAGTCTTCCGGAATAAACGCGATTGCCAGCAGGCCGGAGCCGGTCATCGCCAGCCCCCAGCGAATCCAGCTCCGACGCCGGGCCTCGACGGCAAAACAGTGAAACGCCGGGATGAAATACCAGATTGCCACCGCGCTGACCGCCATGCCGGTTACGAAAAAATAATTGCTCAGCGGATAGAGAAAACCGTTGACCCGTACCCGTCCGAGCACGCTGAGCATCTGCCGGAACGGATTGTATAATCCATTGGGATAACAGTAAATGGCCAGGGCAAAGCAGACGATTGCCAAGGTCCCGCCGCAGCAGGCCAGCAGCGCCATTCGCCGCAGATAAGTCAGTTTGTCCGTCCATCGCCGCAGTGGCGATTGCCGGCTGGCGCCGACGATGCCGATGGTGATGGCGATCAGCGCCAGCAGATAAAAGACGCCGACCAGCGGTTTCAGCGGGGCGATCTTCAGAATTTGACCGTATCCGATCATCAGGTCGGAAAACAGCAGGGCGCCGATGCCGAGGATGAACGCGTGCCGCCGCGAACCGCAGGCATAGCCCACGCTACAGGCGGAAAGTGCAGTGTAGAGGCTCAGCGCCAGGAGCAGAGTTCCGGACGGCAAGGCGCCCCGCAGCCGCACTCCGAGCAGAATGCCGCAGCAGATCAGCAGCGCCACGGTGATTTCGCGGTTGATCCGGTAATTGCGGGCGAAGAACGCAATCCATAAGATCTGGGCCAGACAAAAACCGCCGACCCCGCCCAGAAACTCGTTGGATGCCAAGCCGGCATGGCGGAAGACCAGAAAATAGTCTCCGATCATGGTGGCGGCCAGTCCGGCCCAGGCGACCCACAACCATTTCGGGCCGGGGGCCGTCTGGTCGCGCCGTCCGATGGCGATTCCGGCGATCAGCAACAATCCGGGAGTGAAAAGCGCCATATAATAGAGATTACGTGTTGCCGCCGTCAGTCCGAGTCCGGCCAGCGGCAGGAGCCAGAGCAGCAACCACCAGGACCATTTTTTCATTTTTTCTCCACTGTGATTGAATTTTCCCCTGTGGGGATGCCGTTACCGTATTCGACATCGGGAATGCGGAATCAGCGGCAAACCTAAAGATATACTGCCGATTTCTGAAAATTACAAGTGTAATTCATAAGCGAGTGTCTGCCGTTTTTTTTCAGCGGTTCGAAAAAAAGAAAAAAAGCGCGTTATTTTTCTTCCGTAATCCCTCACTCTTTTCACGAAGCTCCCGCCCTGGCCGAGCGACAAGTTCGCGGTTCTGCTTTTTTCCTCGGATCCGCTTCGCTTACCGAGGGAAAAGCACCGCTCCGAAATATTTTGGCAAAACCTCATGGACGGAGGAGTCCGGATTTCGCCTGCGGCGACCAGCGATTCCGCGCTGGACCGGCCCGCGAAGCCCGCGGTGGCGATTTATTTCGCTACACGATTTTTTCCTTTTTTAAACTGCAGAAAAGAGTGAGGGCTTACTTTCTACCCTCTATTTGCGGCGATTTGTCATTTACCCTATTGACAATTACCCCGTAAGTGTGGTATATTTATATAAGTGAGGCGTACAACACTTTTAGCAAAACATGGAATGTTGTAATGACTTTAACCATTACCGAAGACAAATTAAAACACCGGCAAGTTTATAACCTGCTGGTCCGGGAACTGTCCGGAAACCGTTTCCAGCCCGGCGAAAAACTGCCGTCGGAACGGGATTTCGCGGAACGTATGGAGGTCAATATCCGGACGGTGCGCCGCGCTTTCCGTGACCTGGTGCTGGGCGGCATTGTCGAGAAGCGGATCGGGTCGGGAACGTACCTGAGACGCCAGCTGGATTCGTCCTGGCACGACCGGACGATCAATGTGGTTCTCGGCAACGGCTACGACGGGACGGTGCAGCATATGATTGAAACCGCCGTCCGCAAGGTCTGCGACCGCCGGCAGCGTCAATACCGGATTATTTATCAGGACAAGCGGGAGCTGCCCAATCTGATCGGCAGTTGCATCAGCTATCGCCAGCCGACGATTCTCTGTCTGAACGATCTCGACGGCGTGGCTCGGATTTTCGAGGCGCCGGAACTGTTTGTGGCGTTCAGCAGCATGATTTACCGGCAGGGCGTGCCCTGCGTGCAGTGCGACGATACCAAGGGCATCCGGATGTTGATCGAACATCTTCACGGTCTGGGCCATCGGCGAATCGCTTTTCTGCATCAGAACAATGTCGCGGGCGACGGCTTGCCGGAATTGCAGGCGGCGGTCTGGAGTTCGGCGCTCGGCCGCGATTTCGATCCCGCGCTCAAACTGGTGATTGCCAATACGGACGGCTATTGCATGGAACAGGCTTTTCAGACGGTTTCCGCTGCCCTGAAGACCACCGCGTTTTCCGCTCTTTTGTGTACCACGGACACCCTCATGTATGGTGCGATGGGGGCTTTGCGCGAAGCCGGGAAACGGATTCCGGAAGATCTCTCCGTCGTGTCGATCGGCAATACTCAGTTGAGTTGGTTTGCCTGTCCCCCGGTCACCTGTTACGACCCCAATATCGAAGCGCACGTGGAGAAGGCGATCGGCCTGCTGGATTTCAACCATGACAATCCCGATCGAATTGAAAAACTTCGGCTGATCGAGCCAACACTTGTACTGCGAAGTTCGACAGCGCAATATCGAGAGTAAAAAATAGGAATACGGGCAGAGACAAATACCGAGGATAATGATTCTTTAAATATATTAAGTTGTTAATGGTGTAAACGAAAATGTTTTTTATTCATAATAAGCAGCAGAAATAGTATCAATGATAAGTTATTTGAGAAAAAACAAGCATGAAGAAAGGGATCAGATCGTAATGATGAGAGGAGAAAAATATTGGAAAGTTTTATATAGCATAATTTTCATGACGACGGCAATTACCTTGGTGTCGGCAGCACCTATCGTTTATGATTTTCGGCCGGAGCAGGAAATCCGGGCGTGGACATCTTGGACCAACGGTACTCCGGTTACGATCAATCGCGTCGATTTGGGGCATAAACAATATGCATTGAAGTTGGAGACGGTCAAATCCGGACCGACTACGCCGATTCTGACGTTACAGCCGCCGTGGAAAGTAACCGCCGGCACCATGCTGGAATTCCGCATTCTGGGCGATGTAGGCGGACACTTTGAAATAAACTTGAATAATAAGCTCGACGGTTCGGAATTTGTCGTTGCCTTTACTTGCCCCCAAAATCAGTGGACCACTGTACGCAAGCAATTGGCGGGCGCCTGTTATAAGCGGTTCGGAACCAAGGATCACGCCAGTGGTTTTGTCGGTGCGGAGCTCGGACGGATTCAAATTGCCTATTTCGGCAAGAGCGTAATGCTTACCGATGTAAAAATTTATAACAGTCAGTCCCCGCTTAAAGAATTACCGGATGAAACGGCGATATGCAAGGAATATCTGCAGCAGCGGAAAAAGCATGTCCATCCGCAGTTGGAACGTAACGGGGTTTTTCCTTTCGGTGTTATCAGTACTGTTGCCGCCGGCGATGACGCCAATGGCAAGTTATTGGGACAGCGTTGTTCGGAACGTTTCGAGAATGACCTGCTGGATCTGAAGCGGCATTCCATGAATGTGATTGCCAATTTTTGTGATAGTCGTCAGGGAATCCCCGACCGGCTTCGCCTGATGGATAAATATCGTCTTTACCTTATGGAAACCGCCACTGCGATTACCAATTTTACGACTCCGTCATCACAGCCGGTCAGGGATGAGATGCAACGGTGCGTCAAACATCCCAGGTTACTTGCCTGGTACGGCGCTGACGAGCCGAGCGATTATCAGAAATATCTCCGAAATAAAGCGGAAATCGAAAAAATTGATCCATCACGACCGGTTGCCAGTGCGTTCTGTTCGCAGAGCACGGTGCAGATTCTCGGCCCCTGTATGGATGTCGTGATGATCGATCCATATTCGATTACTCCTGAACTTAAACATTCTCTGCCGGAGTTGTTAAACCATGGTTCTTTGGTTAAAAACGCGAAAAAACTTTGCGGCGGAAAGCGGCTCTGGCTGATTGCTCAGGCTTTCAGTATGCGTTCCGCCGGCAATCCTACGCTGAGAATGCCAACTTCGTCCGAAGCGGTATTTGATGTTTACAATGCGCTGGCGACCGGTGCCGGCGGGTTCCTGTTCTTTATCTACAATGACACGGTTCCCTGGCTGGACGGCAAGGTGCGCCGCGAAGAGTTTGACCGAACCATGGTTGATGCCTGGGGCAATGCCGATCCGGCTTATGTTGCGCTTTCCCAAGTCGGGCGGACAATTACGCCGATCATGCCATCGTTGCTCAATGCCGTGCCGGATACGGAGATTAAGCTTGACGGTGAACTCGACAAACTGGTGGTCGGTCAATTCAAAAATCAACTCGGGAGTTATTTATTCCTGGTCAATCGAGATTTAGAAAAGTCCTATTCCGGGCAGGTGAAGATTACGTTGCCGTCGCAATGTGCTGTTTATAATCTTTTCTCCTTGGAACCGGACCGCGCCAATATTCTTAAGTTGAATCTGGAACCCGGCAGCGGAGTCATCCATATGATTGCGACCGCGAAAAATTTTGCAGTTGTCCGAGACGAGATACTTTCGCGGCGGATACAGCAGATGCGGGAAGCGGCGGAAGTGGAAATTCAAGTTTTGTCGGAAGCAAAATTCGACGTTTCTGCCTTGAACTCGGAAAGCAATGCCGTTGCCGAACTACTTAATCATAAGAATTTTGCGGAAGCGGAAAAATTACTCGAAAAATTGGCATCAGATCTGGCGGTAGTACGTCGTAGCGACCCGCATTATGTACAAATGGATGGACAATTGAAGCAAGTACAGCAGCAGTTTGGAATCATAAACCGATTATTGACGGAGCCTTCCGTTATGGTCAGAATTGACGGGAAAGAAGCAATTCATAAATTTATCGATGCCGTAAAAACGGTTTCCGCCGATTATTTTCGGCTTCAACGTGAACAGTGCCACGGAAATTATAGTGGGGCGACGCAACTGCCTGCACTGTTAAATCAGGTTATCCGACTGCGGAAGCAGGCTGAACAAATTGCCAACAATCCATAACCCTGGAGGATGGAAAATGATTATTCGTAAACGGAATTTCACACTCATTGAGCTTCTAGTCGTAATTGCGATCATCGCCATTTTAGCCGCACTGTTGCTGCCGGCGTTGAGTAGCGCCCGTGGCCGAGCCAAAGCCATTTCCTGTATCAACAATCATAAGCAGCTTGGTCTTGCCATGATCCAGTATGTTGACAGCAGTAATGATTGGCTCCCTCCCTCCATGCAACCTTGGACCATTGATGGCGTTACCATGAATGCTTGGTATCAGCGCCTCATGCCCTATTGCGGCAACAATGTCAGACTGCTGCTTTGTCCGGCAGGTCAAAGCAGCGATGCCTGTACCAAGTCTGATTCCAGTTATTATGTCAACGGCCAGATTGTTTCCGTTTCGCTTGGCGGGAATGCTTACTTCTTTGGCATTCCTGCTTCCGGCTACACCAAACCAGACTTTAATTGTCATAAACTTGGGCGAGTTCGGCGTCCGTCCATAACCGTTGCCATCAGCGACTATTCCAAATCGTATCAGTATACCTATGCCGATCTCAGTACTACCGCCAAGCAGATTGCCGTCTTCCGCCACAACAAAGCCATGAACGTACTTTTTGCCGACAACCATGTTGAACCGGTCTCATTAAGAATGACGTATAGTGGTATTGTTTTATCTTATTGCTGGATTTTTCCCTATTCGGCAAGAAACAATTCTAACGACGGTAACAATTGATCGCTCTCTTCCGTGATTATCCCGGACGGATTTTCTTCACTCCCATCGCCCGGGATACGCTCGGCAAGGGGATGAAAGTCATGATTCCGGACGAATATTCCATCCGCCCCGGATTCGAGGACGGACCGGCTTCGGCCGCCTGGCTGCAACAGGAACAGGACCTTGCCGGCGTTCGGCAACAGTTCGGACAGATTTACGCGCTGCTGGTCGCGCCGCAACACATTCAGCCGGTGGAAGCCGACCGGAACGGACAATTCAAGCCGCTCCATGAACAGCTCAAGACGTTGAGCCGCGAGTACTTTGCCATGAAACAGCGCCACGCCCGGGGGGAAAATATCGCGGTCGCGGAACTACAGCGGCAGACGGCAGCGTTGCAATCTCAATACGCCGCCGCGCTGAAATAGTAATCCGGTCTTGATTTGTCGGACGGGAGTCTCACCTCCTGGGTTTTTCCCGCGCCCCAATTTTGCCCCCGCAAAACTTTTATTTCATTTATCTATTTGCTATGCAAATAGATAAATGACTTAAAAAGTTTAAAGGCAGGAAAAGGGGGCCGGGGAAAGACCTTGAAAAACTTCCAAATTTTTCGGGGTTTTCCCCCGGAAAACCGCCCGTCGCTACCGCCGTTTTACGGCTGCGGGGTCCAGCCTTCTTCGCAACTGAGCCAGCCTTCGCGGCCGGGGAAATCGCGGTTGACCACGGCTTTACGGGGCAGGGTGTTCGGGTCGGACGGCAGCAAGTTCTGGAGCATTACGAACTCGTACCCCATATCCTGCGCCCGGCGGACATATTCGTCGAACATCTGCCGACAGAGATTGCCTTCCGCTTCGGCGTGGATGGTCAGAATGTTCAGCTGGTCCGGACGGAGCAATTTGAGCATGTAATCGTTGTAATTGTCGTTGGTGACGCCGTTGCGGCCGAGAACTTCGTCGTAAGTGGGCATGGTCACGGGCAACTGCGGATGCGTGAGCGTCTGGCCGGGGATGGTCGGCATGAACAGATTGGCGCCGCGGCAGTCGGAATGGTAGCGGAATGGAAATTTCTGTTCTTCGAGCAACACCTGCGGCGTGCATTTCCAGCCGGGCACGGCGGAAGTGGTCGGGGCCTCGCCGGTAATTTCGCCCAGCAGATCGACGCCTTTCCGCAGGAGCTCGAACATCTGCCCCGGCGTCATGCGGTCGATGTGCGACTGCCAGTAGTGGTGGTCCCAGGTATGAAGGCCGATTTCGTGGCCGGCGGCGAAAGCGTCGCGGATCACGCCGCCGAGCCGTTTGCCGATGCCCGGTCCCGGCCACATGGTCCCCATCAGGATGATTTCCGGTCCGTACAGGCTGGCGGCCTTGGTCCGGAGCATCTTCCACAAAAATTGGGGTTTCAGCAGCCGCCAGAGATGACGGCCCATGTTGTCGGGGCCCACGGAAAAGTAAAACGTTCCTTTGATGCCGCGGGACGCCATCAGGCGGCAGAGATTCGGCACACCGTAGCGGGTGCCGCGAAACGTATCGACGTCGATGCGAAGACCGATTCGGTTCATGGTTTGTCGTTGTGCTCCAGTAAGACATAAGTATCACGGCGGATCTTCACGACGGACAACACGGTGGTGTCCGGCAACGTTTGGTCCTGATGGGCGATGACGACATAACGGTTGCCGTATTTCCCGGACAGGATCTTTTGCAAATCTTCCGGCGAATCGAATTTGCGGACAATCTGGCGGAGATAGAAGACCGTATTGCCTTCGATGGCCTCGGTCGGCTGGAGCAGAATCAATTCCTTGCCTTCGCCGAAAATTTTCCAGGCGGCGGCAGTGAACAGCGCCTTGGCGGAACTTTTCCGGTTTTGATAGCCCGCCACCAGATAATTCACCAATCCGAACACCATCACAATCTGCAACAGCAGGACGATGAAAAACGATTCGTAGTATTTCCGGCGTTCAAAATAGATCATCAGCGCGGCCAGCGTCAGCGAAATCAGCGCCAGCGGCAACAGGCTTTTCAACGACAAATGGAGGTATTTGGCGGCAAACGGCATGCCCACCGAAGCCAGAAACAGCAACGGTCCCAGTCCCGTCGCCGCCCACGCCAGCCACCGCAGCGGACGCAGCCGCCGGACCTGGGAAACCCTACCTTCCAGCACAGCGGCCAGAAACGTTCCCGCCAACAGCGCCCACGCCGGATTTTCCGGCAGCAGATAAACAATCCGTTTTCCGGCCGCGATCATCAGCAGCAGGAACGGAATCACGCTCCAGCACAGGAGCAGCAAGTGCGCGCTGCCGCGACCGGTCTGCAACCGTCGGGCGTGCCAGTAGAGCGCAAACGGCACCAGCAAAATCCATGGCTGGAAAATTTCGCCCTTGGTAAAATAATAGTAGAACGGTTCGACGTGTTCGGCATAGTGGCCGGTAAACCGGGAAACGTTGTTGGTCCAGATGCAGTCAAGCCCGATCGAGCCGAGATCGGCATACACCAGATAGACCCAGCCGGCAAACGGCACCAGCGCCAACAGCGAACCGGCGATCAGCATCAGCCAGTTCCGGCGCAGCAGTTTCCGGCGCAGCAGTGCCAGAAAAAACAGCCAGCCGGCCAGCGTCACGCCGATCATCGCCAGACTGACCAACCCTTTGGTCAGAATCGCGGCGGCGGCGGCTCCGGCGAATAACAGCATCCAGTTGACGCGGTCCTTGCCGGAATCGGCGCGGGCACAGCGCAGAAAACAGTAGATGGCCGCCGCGATCAGGGCGGTCAGCGTGATGTCGAGCATGCAGGTGCGTCCGGCCGACCAGTATTGCGGCGCCAGCGCCAGAATCATTCCGGACAGAAACGCCGAGAGCGGACTGAACCCCATGGCCGCCGCCATCCAGAAGACGATGGCGATGCCGCCCAGCGCCGAGAGTACCGCCGGCAACCGGGCCGCCAGCGTCGTAACCCCGAAAATCTGATAGGAAATGGTTTGCAGCCAGTAAAACAGCGGCGGTTTTTCCAGAAAACCGTGACCGTTCAGCGACGGCACGACCAGATCGCCGCTCAACACCATGCCGACGCCAAGTCCAGCCTCCCGCGGTTCGTCCGATCCGTTCAGGTCCAGCAACGGCAACCCGATGAAATAGAGCAGGATCGCAAACAGCATCAGCAGAATAAAACAGCTCCGGAAAGCTTTTTTCTCTCCTCGGCAGCAAGGTTCTTTGGCTAATGGCGGAAACCTGATCATGCTGGCAAATACTCATCCGGCGGCACCCTTCGCGGCGTGCCGCCGGATTGGTTGAAAACTTGATTTATTGACAAAAATCGCCGGATTTGATGGCTTCCTGGAGGAAGAAATCCAGCGTCTTGTCGACCGATTCGTCCAAGGCGATGACCGGCGTCCAGCCCAACAGCCGCTGGGCATTTTTGATGCTCGGCCGGCGGTGCTGCACGTCCTGATAGCCCTGGCCGTAGTAGGAGCCGCTTTCGACTTCCACATAACCGGCGAACGGGGGGAACTTCTTCCGTAACGGATGCTTTTCGAATTTCTTGACCAGCATTTCGGCGAGTTCCTTGATGCTGGCTTCGTTGGTCGGATTGCCGATGTTGACGATCTGGCCGTCGCAGCAGCCGTTCTTGTTTTCAATGATCCGGAACAGGCATTCCACCCCTTCGGAAACATCGGTGAAGCAACGCTTCTGTTCGCCGCCGTCGATCAGCTGAATCGGGGTCCCCTGGACCAGATTCAGAATCAACTGGGTGATGGCGCGGGAGCTGCCGATCCGGGCGGAATTCAGCGTGTCCAGACGGGGTCCGACCCAGTTGAACGGCCGGAACAGCGTGAACTTGAGACCGTCGCGGGCGCCGTAGGCCCAGATCACCCGGTCGAGGAGCTGTTTCGAGCAGGAGTAAATCCAGCGCTGCATCCGGATCGGGCCGAGCACCAGCTTGGAGTTGTCTTCGTCGAAACTTTTTTCATCGCACATGCCGTAGACTTCCGAAGTGGACGGGAACAGGATGCGCTTGTGGTATTTGACGCAATAGCGGACGATCCGCAGGTTTTCTTCGAAGTCGAGTTCGAAGACCCGCAACGGATTGCGGGTGTATTCGATCGGGGTGGCGATGGCCACCAGCGGCAGTACCACGTCGCACTTGCGGATGTGGTATTCGATCCATTCGCTGTGAATCGAGATGTCGCCTTCGAAAAAGTGGAAATCTTTGTTTTTCAACAGATGGGAGATGTAGTTGGAGCGCAGGTCCATGCCGTGGACTTCATACTTGCCGCTGGCCAGCAGCCGTTCGCTCAGCGCGCTGCCGATGAACCCGTTGACGCCGAGGATCAGCACGATCTTCCGGCGGGCGGCTTCGGCGGCTTTCCGAAGATCGGGGCCGAACGTCATATTGGCTTCGATGCGGGCTTCGTCGGCGAACTGGTCGCCGGTGGAGTAAATGCCGTTGTCCAACTGGGCGAAGTTCACGCGGATCGCGCCGGTTTTGCAGGCGACGGTGAACGGATGTTTTTTCAGCACGGCGCCCGGCTTGCCAGACCCCTTGACCACAGTCGCATCCCAGAAGAAGCATTTGCGTTCGCCCTGGAAACTGAACGCGCCCGGATAGGGCCGGGTGACGGCGCGGATCAGATTGCGCACGTCCGCGGCGCTCTTGTTCCAGTTGATTTCGCCGTCGGCCGGTTTACGACCGCCGAAATAGGTGGCTTTGGAATTGTCCTGCGGGGTGCATTTGGCCTTGCCTTTCAGCAGGGCGGGCAACGCGGTGTCGAGCATTTTTTCGGCAGCGGCCACGGACTTGGCGAACAGCATTTTGGCGGTGTCCTGATCGTCGATGGCGATTTTGGACTGGGCAACGATGTCGCCGTCGTCGGGACGCGGAGTCATTTTGTGGAGGGTCACGCCGGTTTCTTTTTCGCCGTTGAGGATGACCCAGTTGATCGGGCAGCGGCCGCGATATTTCGGCAGCAGCGATCCGTGGAGGTTGAACGCGCCTTTCGGGGCGAGGTCGAGAATTTCTTTCGTCAGCATGTTCCGGTAGTAGAACGAGAAAATCATATCCGGCTTCATTTTCCGGATTTTTTCGATCCACAGCGGATGGTTGACGTTATCCGGCGCGAAGACCGGAATGCCGTTGGCGGCGGCGGTTTCGGCGACAGAGTCGTACCAGATGTTTTCGTTGGGGTTGTCTTTGTGAGTAAAGACGGCCTGAATTTCGAACCCGTGCTTCAGGAGTGCTTTGATCCCGGCACAGCCCATGTTGCAATACGCAAACACCACACACTTCATCGTAAATGCCTCCGAACTGTATATGATTTCTTGAATTGAAGTAAAAAATGCTGTCTTATTCCTGCGGCTACGCCGCACAGATTCCATAAAATAACCGGCTAAATCTTTTTTGCGAACCGCAAAACCGAAAAGCCGCCGAAAAACCGGGATTAAATTTGTTCTTTAACCACCGCATTTTTGCCGACTACTTTTTGAATGAAGTAACGCGGCCGCGCCCGGACGTCGTGATAGATCCGGCCGATGTATTCGCCCATCAGCCCCATCCCGATCATCTGGAAGCCCGACAGAATAAAGCTCAGCGCGAACAGCGTGAACACGCCTTGCGCCGCCCATTCCGGTCCTTTCACGCACCGCATGACCAGAATGAAAATCCCGAACAGAATCCCGATCCCGGAAATGATCGTCCCCAGAATGCTCAACAGCCGCAGCGGAAACGTGGTCATGCAGGTCATCATATTGAATTCCAGATTGATCAGCTTCCAGAACGAATATTTCGATTCGCCGGACGCCCGTTCGCTGTGACCGACCGGAATTTCCGTGGTCCGCCGCGCGAAACTGTTCCCCAGAATCGGAATGAACGTGCTGCGTTCGTGACACATCAGCATCGCTTCCACGATGTGTTTTTTATACGCCCGAAGCATGCAGCCGTAGTCGTGCATCATCACGCCGGTGGCCTTCTGCGCCATCCGGTTGACGATGGCCGACGGAATCGTCCGCAAAAACGAGTCCTTGCGGTTGACCCGGACGGTCCCCACCACGTCGAATCCTTTTTCCGCCTCCTGCACCAGCCGGGGAAATTCTTCCGGCGGATTCTGCAAGTCGGCGTCGAGGGTGATAATCAAATCGCCTTCCGCCTGCGAAAACCCGGCCATGATCGCCGAATGCTGACCGTAGTTGCGGTTCAGAAAACAGGCCACGATCTTGCCCGGACGTTCCTGCGCGGCCTTCTGGAGCAGTTCCGACGAACCGTCCGAACTGCCGTCGTCGATCAGAATGATCTCATACTTTTTGCCGGTCTTTTCGCAGCTTTCCAGACAGCGCCGCAACAAATCGGGAATATTTTTCTCCTCATTGAACACCGGAATGATAATCGATATCGATTTAATCTCTTTTTCCGCTTCCAACATGATTTCGCCTCACTTTTGCGTTATTCGATACAATGACAGTTTTTTCTTGTGATTTTCCCAGGGCCAGCATGATTCGGTCACGACCGGAAGGAGTTGGCACCGGGACGGCAGGGCCGCCGCCGCTTCTTTGAAATAACGTCCCGGCACGATCAGATACTTGATCGGCGGCTGGGCCGCGGCCAGTGCTTCCGGCCGGAGCTGATGCCGCAGAGGGGCGGCGTCTTCCTCATCCTTGTCCGGCTGCGCGTTCGGGCTGACCACCGGGACCGGGGCCGCAGTCTTCATATAATAGAGCACGGCCGGCGGCGCTTTGTGATAAAAGGCCGCTTGTGACAACCCGGCAGGTTCGGTTTGCAGCCGGCGGGCCACGGCGGCGGCAAAACTTTTTTCCGTCCGATACGGTTCCAGTATCAGCGGCCCGGCCACATAGAGGCCGAATGTCAGCACGGCGGCGGACAGCATCAGCGGCGCCCACGGCCGGAGCGGCTCGGCGGGCAGCATGGAGGCAAACGTTTCCGGGTGACGGCGGAACCGGCACCACGGCAACAGCGCCAGAATGCCGATCACGGTCAACCCGATCTGCCATTCCGCGGACACGTTGAATTGTTGCAGTCCCCGAACCGCATTCAGCAGTTTTTCGGCATGGTGATTGAGCGCATAGGAAGCCATTCCGCGCAACAGCACCCGCCAGCCGAAATAGAGCGGAATGGTCAGCGTGACGACGGCGCCGATCAGCACGAGCGCGAACTGATGAAAACGATAGAGCCAGTCCCGCCATTTGGCCCGGTCGACCCGGTCCAGAAAGAGCGCGATCACGAGAGCGAGGAACGGCAGAATCGGCAGAATGTAGTACCAACGCCGCGAACCGGACGCGGTAAACAGCAGAAACACCAGCCCGGCGGCTTCCAGCATCCACCTGGCGGCCGGGTCGAGTTGACGGTAATGTTTGAGGTTCCAGACCAGCGCGGCAACGGCCAGCAGCGTCCACGGCAACAGAATTCGCGGCACGTGAATCAAATAACTGTAGAACGGTTCCTGGTGGTCGAACGGCTGGAAGAACCGCAAGACGTTTTCTTTCCAGACCAGATACAGTCCGCAGAGTTCTTTCCGGTACGGTTCCGCCCAAACGGGCATGGTCAAAGCGTCGAACGTGGACGGCACCTGCCACCCGGCGGGCAGCGGCGCCACGGCGGCCAGCACGAACGGAATCAGATAGACGATCAGGCAGACCGCCGCCGCCGCCGGCACTTTCCAGTTGAGATGTTTTTCCCAGTTGCCCCGCCGCAGCAGGTCCGGGAGAACGGCGGCCAGCGGCACCCCGATGGCCGGCAATCCTTTGGTATGCGCGCCAATCACGCAGATCAGCCCGAACACCAGATAGTTCCGGAATCCGGCGCGGTCCCGGATGTGACAGTACCAGGCCACCGCCAGAATAATGGCGGCGAGATTTTCGAGATCGGCGGCGCCTTTCCGCGCCCAGAAAATGAAGCCCAGGGAAGTCAGCAGCAGCCAGCCGGCCAGCAGTCCGACGCCTTTATTGCGAAGCTGGGTCCCGAGCCAGTACGTTGCCAGCAGCGCGGCCAGCGCGGCCAGCGCGCTGGGCAGCCGGATCATGAATTCGGTCACGCCGCCGGCCACGAGGGCCGGAAAAGCGATCAGCCAGTAGGACAGCAGGGGTTTGTCGAAATAGATTTCGCCGTTGATGCAGGGATGGAAAAAGTCCCGGTTGGCGATCATCATCCGGGCGATTTCCGCCCAGCGGTCTTCCGAGCCCCACAGCGCCGTCCCCCCCAGACCAGCCAGCAACAACAGCGCAGCGGCCACCAGCAAGAGCGGCAGTTCTTTCCAATTTTCACGCATCGGGATATTTTTCCTGTTTTTCTACTGATATCCGCTTACTATAACTGCCGTCTATGACCAAAGGATGACCGGAAGATTACCATTTGGTAATCTTTCGGTTTTTTATCTAGCAGTTGCCGATCACCTGTTTGACGGCGGCAACTACGTCATTGAAGTCGGCATCGGTCATCGCGGGGAAGAACGGGATCGAGCAAATACGCTGGGAATTCCAGTCGGTGTTGACCAAGCCGCCCGGCGCGGGGACCGGATGTTCCCGGAAATATTTCTGGGTGTGCGCGGCCCGGAAATGGAGGCCGGTGCCGATGTTGAGTTTTTTCAGTTCTTCCATGAACCGGTCGCGGGTGATCCGGGGATGGTCGATCCGGAGGATGAACAGGTTCCAGGCGTGGACGTAATCGTAACCATGCGGTACGCCGAGCGGAATAACGCCGGCGAGACCGGCAAACTGTTTTTGATATTCGGCGGCGAGTTCGCGGCGGCGGGCGTTCATGGCATCGAGCCGTTTAAGCTGGGATTGGCCGAGCGTGGCGGAAATGTCGGTCATATTGTATTTGAAGCCGGGGGTCTGGACTTCCGCCTGCGGCGACCGGCCCTGCGTCTTGCGGTCGAAGGCGTCGACGGCCAGACCGTGGAATTTCAGCATCCGGACTTTTTTCACCAGATCGTCGTCGTCGCTGACGACCACGCCGCCTTCGCCGGTGGTGATGTTCTTGATCGGGTGGAACGAGAAAATCGCGGTGCCGCGGCTCCCCACGTGACGGCCTTTATAAAAAGTGCCGATGGCGTGGGCGGCGTCTTCAAGCACCCGGATGCCGTGCTGATTGGCCAGTGCGTAAATGCCGTCGAGATCGACCGGAGCGCCGGCGAAATGGACTGGGATAATCAGTTTGGTGCGGGGAGTGATGCACCTGGCCACGGTTTCCGGCGTGACCAGCAGCGTATCCTTGTCGATGTCGGCAAAGACCGGCGTCGCGCCGGTCAGCGCGATCATGTTGATGGTGGAAACCCAGGTCATCGACGGGGTGATGACTTCGTCGCCGGGGCCGATGCCGAGCGCCATCAGAACGATATGCATGCCGCCGGTGGCGCTGGCGATGGTGACGGCATTGGCGGCGCCGGTGTAGGAGCAGATGTCTTGTTCGAAAGCGGCGTTATGCGGGCCGGTGGTGATCCAGCCGGATTTCAGGACTTCGGTAACGGCGGCGATATCGTCGTCGGTGATCGACGGTTTGCAGAACGGCAGAAAATCGGTTCTCATCGCTGATGGTTTCCCAGATAGTTTTTATTACAGGTGTTTGAAAGGGATAAAGATAGAGTTCGAGGCGGCTAAAGTCAAATTATCTTTTGGTAATGAAGATGGTGCGGCGGGAGTCTCGGAATGAGACGATCGTCTCAAAACGAGTCTCCGGGGAGAAACCCCGAAAAATTTGTAAATTTTTCAAGGTTTCTCCCCGGGCCCCTTTTCCTGACTTTCAAACTTTTTAAATTATTTATCTCTTTGCGAAGCAAAGAGATAAATGGAATAAAAGTTTTGCGGGGTCAAAATGGGGGCGCGGGGAAGAAATGGGGCGCTTCTGCAAAAGCGTCCTGCGTCTTCCCCACTGTCCGCGTTTTGATATGGGATTGCTTTTGGGGGCTGACGGAGCATATTAAAGCGAATAGATTTCAGTCATGGAAAAAAACGGACGGATGATGGCTGATTTAATTACACTTACCTGTCCGACTTGCGGCGGGCGGCTGACGGTGGCCGACGGGGTCGAACGGCTGGCTTGTGTCCACTGCGGTAACGAATATCTGGTCCGGCGGACCGGGTCGACGGTTTATCTGGAAAAGACCATGGTCGAACTCGGTTCTTCGCTCGAACGCAATACCGCCGAACTGGCCATTCCCCGTCTTCGCGGGGAGATTGCGGAACTGGAAAAAGAGATTGGCGTCATCGATGCCGCCATTGCCGGCGACAAAGACATCCTTGCCAAACTGGAAAAAGAGTATGCCGAAACCGACTTTTTTTCCGTACTGACGAAATTGGCGATGGCAATGGTGGCGGCGGCGATGTTTTCCGGTTGTCTGATGCTAGCGGCGGCGGTGACGGCGGCGATCGCGGTCAGCGTTCTGCACTTGTGGCCGTATGTTGGTCCCGCTCTCCTGGCCGGGGCGGTACTCTACGGTTTGCTGGAACCGGCTTCCATCCGGCGGCGGCTGGCGACCAAGATCGCCGCGCAGAAATGGCGGCTGGAAAACCGGCTTCATGACGACTTGCCCCGGCGAGAAGCGTATGAGGCGGACCGCCGGAGAAAACAGGAATTGCTCGAACATTATCAGGCGGTGGCCGGTTGAGAAGGGAGTCTCAACTTGTAGGGTAGCAGGAAAGACGAGGGGTGTTTTTTGAACCCGCGTCTTATTTTTACCTTGCACCCCAATGTTGATCCCGCAAAACTTTTATTTCCTTTATCAACTTGCTGCGCAAGCTGATAAAGAACTTAAAAAGTTTGAAAGCCAGAAAAAGGGAGTTGCTATGCTAAAGTGATGAGGGCTACTGTGGCGTAGGTGAAAAAAACAGTGGCTGATTCCTCAAATGGCCGTAAATTATTCATCCACGCCACAAAGATTCAAAAAGAATCGGAGGAAA
>Ga0160425_1001075_pt1 | contig 28906 bp, 24 predicted proteins | sample BioMet8_FD_108193 | JGI IMG/M metagenome (GOLD analysis project Ga0160425, IMG submission 108193) | Microbial communities from bioreactor (seeded with sewage sludge) at Lawrence Berkeley National Lab, California, USA - Biofuel... | ecosystem: Engineered > Bioreactor > Anaerobic > Unclassified ...
GCCGATGGAAAAGCACAACCTGGCCTTGGCTGCATAAAAAGCAGCCGGCAGTGGGTCGATGCCCTCTGCCGGCTGAGAAAAATTTTATATTATTTCATTGTCCTCTTGACGGGGTGCGGTTCATATGATATGCGGGGCGCCCAACATTATGATTTCTGTCTTACAGTGCAATTGCACCGCCGGTGTACATGCGGATCTCAACAATAAGCATAAGGCGCCGCGGCGCCCGCGGGAACCATTTCATGTTTCTTTTTTTACCGCAGCGGGCGGAAGCATTACTATTGCCTCTATGGGGCAGCGTCTGGAGCAGATGCCGCAGCCGATGCAGTCCTCAGGACGTTTCAGCGCGGCAAATGTGCGAATATCTCCGTGGAATTTCGGTTCGGTGAGCTCAAGGCAGAATTTTGGGCAATCCTCAATGCAGAGCGAGCAGCCAACGCAGTTTTCGCTGTCTATCCACGGCCTAGGCCACTTATCCTTTGGAACACGCTCGGCTCTGGTGCCGTCCGGCTTTTCTATGGCGCCCTTGGCGCACAGCTTTCCGCACATTCCGCAGGATATGCAGTAATCAGGGTCGATGACGTGCCTTTCCTTAGGGGCGCCGGTTATGGCCTTAACCGGGCAGTTTTTAGCGCACAGAGTGCAGCCGATGCAGTCTTCGGTAATAAAATATGCCATATTTATGACCATTCCTTTCGCATAAATCCATACGCAGAATGACCTGATTATCGGTCATGATATGCATGATTTGCGGCTGCCGCGCAAGCGGCGTCAGAATTACTTACGGTCAGATGAAGTCTGAACTCGTTCAAAACTTCAGCCTCCAGCCACAGCCGGCACCAGCACCACGTCGTCCCCGTCCGAAAGCTTTGCTTCCAGACCCACCTGCCTGCCGTTCACGGATATGATGCAGCCCTTCAGGTCCTTCACCGTCATGGTATTCTGCGGATTTATCCTTTTGGATTCCCTTATTATCAGCGGCAGCAGCTCCCGGACGCTTCCGGCGTCCGCATCAAGCTCCTTCACGCCGCTGTCCAGTCTGAAAACCCCGAACAATCTGACCTTCACCATATCGTTCACCTCACTTTATCTTCAGCCTGCGCAGCGTCAGCTTTGTTGGAACTCCGTTTTTGTTCCAGCCTCTGGCTCTGTAATACACAGGCTTCATCTCCTTAAGCGGCACAACTGTTTTCGGGTCGTTTGGATCCTGGGGATCGTCGGTAAGCCTGCCCGGCAGAGTGTCGGCGGCGGCAGACACGCCGAAGCGGGAACTCACGTAGCGCTCCGTGTCATAGCCGCGCTCGCCTATGCTGAGGTATCTTCCAAAATCCATGGGCATGCCGGTGGCGTATCTTATGGCATTCGTATGGTGCAGCACCGGCACGTCAATGCACACGGCGCGGGGGATCTTGTTGATAACGCGCACGGCAGGCCCCAGGTACGGCAGCACTTTGTTGGCGGCGGTGGTTATAAGTCCGTTTGGTTTTGAAATAAGAAATCCAGGAAACACCGCGTATGATGTGAAAAGGCACTGCCCAGAAGCGGAAATGGTTTCCATCAGGTCCTGGAATATCATTGTAAAGTCGGGCTTGCCCTTGGGAGTCTGAGGATCAGTATACAGTCCAAGTCCCTCAAGTATGACCAGGTAGCCGCCGTTCAGATGGCAGCCGCCACGGTTGGATACCGCGTATCCCAGTCCCTGTCCCACGGCCCGCCGCGGCTCGTATGCCGCGAGCTCCAGTCCTTTGGACTGGATGGAGAATTCTTTCCCGCCGTATTTTTCACTGAGCCGCTTGCTGCCTTCAGCCAGTTCGTCTCCTATTCCCCGGCGCAAAGCAATATCCTCCCAGAGAGCCGAGATATTATCCGTCTTGCCAAATTCAAGGCCGTTTTTCCAAAGGCCCTTTTCGTTTGCCTCCATCGCCCACGAAAGGGTGTTTGCGGCGGAAATGGTGTCAAGTCCCAGATCATCCAGTTCCTTGTTCCATTTCAGGATGAGTTCCAGGTTGTCGTTCAGAATACCGCCGCCCAGCAGACCCAGCGTCTCAAGCTCCGGGCCCTTGACCTTGCATCCGTCCACTTCCACGCAGCGGGTGCATTTTATCGGGCAGGAAAGGCAGCCCTTGTTGACGATGTTGTAGTCTTCGGCCAGGACCTCGCCGCTGACCTTTTCAAAGCCGTCGTATTTGCCGTATTTATAGTTTTTGGTGGACAGAATACCGCGCATCTGCATGGAGCTCACAAGGCCGGCGGTACCCATTTTGGGCAGCTGGTTTCCTGTGAGCGGGTGGGCGCGGAGATATTTGTCCCACTTTTTATTCCACATCACCATCTTGTCCCGGTCATACACAGGTACCTCGTGGTTTCCAGAGGCGGTGACTGCCTTCAGATTCTTGAAGCCCAGCACGGCTCCCACTCCGGCGCGGCCAGAGGCCCGCTCACCGCTGATGACGGCGGCGTATTTAACAAGATTTTCGCCTGCGGGACCTATGCATATCATGCCGCACTTGACGCGGCAGCCGCGCTGGTCGTCCAGCTTTTGCTGCAGGTAGTTTTGGGCCTCGGTAATTTTCTTTCCCCACAGATCGGCCGCCTGGTGGAATTCAAATTTGTCGTTGTGTATTTCCAGCCAGGTGGGCTCCGCACATTTTCCGGTTATCACCAGCGCGTCGTACCCGGCCTTCTTCAGATAGTATCCGAAATTTCCACCGCAGTTGGAGGAGGTCATATAGCCCGTCTGGGGCGAGAGCGTGGACAGGTCGAAGCGGTTGGAGCTGGGTGCGCCAGTGCCTGTCAGCGGGCCGGTGGCGGCGACAATATAATTTTCCGCAGAAAGCGGTTTTTCATGACCAGTAAGGTTGTCGGAGAGAATTTTTGCGGCCATTATCTTGCCGCCGAGGTACAGCTCCCGCTCCCTGTCTGACCAGGGATAGTCTGTAATAGTCCTGGTAGTAAGATCAACTTTGGCTATTCTGCCCATGTAACCGGAATATTTTGACATATTCGTTCCTTTCACCTTTTAAGGCAAAAATCAAGATACTCTCTGAAAGCATCGGATCTTGGAGCATCCATCATTGCTTTCAGTCTTCCCCATTCCGCCGGAGCTCCGGCGTGCAAAAATATCAGATTGTCCGCGGCACGTGCAGCCTGCGGCAGTGAATGCGTGATGAGTATTACGATGCAGCCTGTTTTATTTTGGTATTCTCTGATGAGCGCCTCGGCCAGAAGCGAGGCTTCAACATCCATGGACGCCGTCGGCTCATCCAAAATGAGCAGCTGATAATCCCGCATCATCAGCCTGCACAGCGCCATACGCTGGGTCTCTCCCCCGGAAAGACCGTGAGCGTTTTTCCCTGCCAGCTCCTCCAGCTGAATCTTCCGCAAGAGCTCGTCTGCTCGCTGGCCGCTCCCAGCGCCCACGCCGTTGAGGAGCAGATTTTTCTTCACCGTCATTCCGAAGGCAAAGCTTTTCTGCGGCATGTATCCGATGGAAAGCCCGCCGCTGGCAGGATACTTGCCGCAGTCCGGCTGGATAGTTCCGGACAATATGCGGGCAAGTGTCGATTTTCCCGACCCATTGGCACCGATGACCGCATAAACCGACTTTTCGTCAAACTCAAACTCCGGCATCGAAAGGACGCGCCTTCCGTCGTAAGTCTTGGTAAAAGCGTCTGTCCTCATATTGCCAGCCTCCCCTGCAGAAGCGATACGGCAATATTCACGGCCAGGGAAATGAAAAACAGGATAATCCCCAGCGCAAGCGAGGTGGTAAAGTTGCCCATGTTGGTATAGTTCATAATGGCTGTTGTCATTACGTTGGTCTTATATGCGATGGCGCCGCCTACCATGGAAACTGCGCCGACCTCCGCCAGCGCCCGGCTGAGGCCCATAAGATACGTGGAAATGATTTGATACCGGCTCTCATTCATTATAAGCAGCAGAGTCTTTCCGCCGCTCAGCCCCATACCGCCGGCGGTCTCCCTGACCGCGGGAGCCACAGACGAAACGCAGCTCTCCATCATTCCAGCTACGATAGGGGTTATCAGTAATATCTGGGCGATCACCATGCCCCGGACGGTATAAAGCAGCTTCAGCATCCTCAGCGGACCCACACCCGAGAAAAGCAAATAGCACAAAAGTCCGCAGACCACAGGCGGTGTGCCCATGAAAGTACGGTTGAGCACTACTAGCGTTTTTCTGGCGGCAAAGCGTCCGCTGCCGAGCCATACCCCCAGCGGCACTCCAAGAAGGAGCGCCGTCAGGGAGCTTGCAAGGCTCATGCGCACAGTGACGCCTATGATGCTCCCCAGAAGACGGTTTCCGGAGAAAATCATCAGCATCGCTTCGTGCAGGGCCGTATTCATCAGCTGTCAATAATTCCGCCGTTGGCCACGAAGGTCAGGAAGGTGGCCTTATCGGAAAGTATGTACGCACCCTTCTCGTTTGCCATCATAAGGCAGGTACCCATTCCGGCGTTGGAATAGTTGTACCAGTCGGCGTAATTGGCAACGCTGGCGGCGTCTGTGGTAATGCCCAGAGCCTCCGGCCAGAGCGTGACCTCTTTGTTGTGGGTGCCCGAGCCGTCTCCGCGGGAGACAAACTGGTATTTTCCATCGGAGATGAGCTTGAAGGCGTCCTTAACACTGGCTGCATTTTTCACGCCCGCGGGGTCGTCCGACGGTCCGCAAAGCACGAAGAAGTTGTAGAGATACGAAAGTCTTTCAGCCTTGAAACCATCCAGAACATAGCTGTACCCGTCCGATACGAAAGCTTCCTCCTGCTTTTTGGAGTGCACGAAGATCAAATCGGCGTTGCCGTTTTCAGCATTGGCTATGGCCTTGCCGGTGCCGGCGGAATACACGTCCACCGTGTAGCCGTACTCCTGCTCGAACTTTGGCAGAAGATAGTCAAGCAATCCGGAATCGTTCACAGAGGTGGTTGTTGACATGCGAATGTTGCGTGTGGCATCCGTTGCGGCCGGGATAGCCGCGGTGGAAACCGGCGCGCCGTCCAGCAGAGAGAAAAGATTCTCGCCGTACTTGTCCTTGCCGTAAGAGGCAGCCATATCCTCGCCTTCTTTTGACAAAAGCCAGTTGATCAGCGCGGCGGCACCGGCAGTATTTATCGAGACATTGCTCACGGCATTTCCGTCCGCATCCTTGAACGGGGCCTTGGGATTAACGGCCAGAAGGCTGTAAGTATTCTTCATGCTGTCGTCCTGCTCATAAAGTATGGCAAGCTTGACGGCGGATGCCGAAGCCGTCGGCGCAGGCGTGGTGGCGGCTGTGGTCTGCGCGCCGCAGGCGCACAGAGCAAGAACCATTATTGCTGCAAGAAGGATCGCGATGAGTTTATTTGCTTGTCTCATTAGTTTCACCCCCATATATATTTAATGCTTGAATAATTGTATAACTCACTGCGAGGTTGTGTCAAGGCAATATAACATTCATCGCAAAGTAATTTCTTAACAAAAAGAGGGGCGCACGCGCCCCTCTTTGATAAAATGTTATACTATTCCCAGAATTCTTGTGGCCGTAGCAAAATATATCAGCAGCGCCAGGGCGTCCACTATCGTTGTCAGCACCGGGCTTGCAAGCACGGCCGGATCCAGGCCGACCTTTTCCGAAGCCAGCGGCAGCAGCGCGCCGACGATCTTGGCCGCAAGCACATCGAATACCAGCGTTATGCACACGATGGCCGACACCTGTACGCCGACCTTGTCGAAAAGCATAAGCTTGGCAAAATTCACCGCTGCCAGAGTAAGTCCGCATAGAACAGCCACGCGGATCTCTTTCCAGACGATTTTCATCGTATCCTGCGTGCTTATCTCTCCCAGCGAAATGCTGCGGATAATAGTGACGGTGGACTGGCTGCCGGCATTGCCGCCGGTGTCCATAAGCATGGGAATGAATGCAGTCAGGGCCACATAAGTCGCAAGGGCGTTCTCATAATGCGTTATGATAAGGCCTGTGAAGGTGGCCGAGATCATTAGGATGAGCAGCCATGGTATGCGGGAGCGCCAGATCTCGAATACCGACAGGCGCAGATACGGCTTATCTGCCGGGGTAACGGCGGCCATTTTTGAAATATCCTCTGTGGCCTCCTCCTGGATTACGTCGATGGCGTCGTCCACGGTGACGATGCCCACAAGCCTGTCTTCGGAATCTACCACGGGCATGGCCGTAAAATTGTATTTGGCAAAGGTCTGAGCCACGGTCTCCTGATCTTCCTGTGTCTCCACGGACAGCACGTTTTTCTCCATGAAATCAGACACGGGCCTGTCCTTATCGGCAAGGATAATCGTGCGCAGCGATATTACGCCCACAAGCTTTCTTTTGCCGTCGACCACGTAGCAGAGGTTGACGGTTTCCTTATCAACGCCAGTCTGACGTATGTGGTCTATTGCCTCGCCTGCAGTCATGTCAGGCGACAGATCCACGTATTCCGTGGTCATAAGCGAACCTGCGGAATCGTCCGGATACTTGAGCATTTCGTTTATAAGCCTGCGGGTATCCGGCTCCGCCTGCGACAATATGCGCTTTACGATGTTTGCGGGCATCTCCTCAACAATGTCCACGGCATCGTCCATGTTCAGCTCGTCCACTATCTGCTTCAGCTCCATGTCGCTGAAGCCGGTAATAATGGATTTTTGCACCTCGCTGTCCATCTCCACAAACGTGTCGGCGGCCAGTTCCTTGGGCAGCAGTCTGAAAAGGATAAGCAGATCCTGAACCGGCTCGTCCTCCAGCAGCGCCGCAATATCTGACGGGTTCATTGTGGAAAGCACAGTCTTAATAACGTTGAATTTTTTCTGTTCCAGCAGCGTGTTCAGTGTAGAAGCGATAGTTGCGGTAATTTCAGCCATTTTGGTTCCTCCATTCCTAAGTTTTCGCCGGCATCGCCGGGTTTACTCAGGCAGGAGCAAGGGCGCAGAAGGTCAAAGCTGCGGTGAAGCGCTCATGGCTCGCCGGTGCGGCGCGCCGTCCGGTTCATCGGAATAACTTCGGCCCGGTATTGTGCCGTTACTGCTGCCAGCATCCATGTGTGTTCACCTTCCTTTTTTCAAAAAATATGCGCGTACCTATCCGGTACGCGCCAGCAAATTCATTTGCCGTGTGAGCTTTAGCTTCGCTGGGCGGTGAAATCGCATTAGATTGCGCCTTGTTTACGACGCAGCCTGTTCAGACCCTCCCGCAGGTGTCTCCACCTTCGGGCGGCAGCGATCCATATCCCAGCGGTAGCCTTACCTACCGGATGCGGACACATTGTAAGCTTCTTTTTTGGATTTTTCAATAGCTGTACGCAAAAAACTGCCGGCATTTAATGCCGGCAGCTCTCTACACAGTCAGTCCGTAAATGTAATGGTCGCGGTCTTTGTGCTCTGTTCCCATCCGACCTCACCGCCAAGTGTCTGTACCACATATCTGATGGGCAGGCATGTGCGTCCCCCGTAAATTTCCGGGGCGGTGGCAAGCGTTTCAGGCTGGCCGTTAACGGTCGCCGCGGTGCTGTTGATCCGGAGGGCTATAACAATGCCGTCTCTGGTAATTGTAACTGTGCTTGTAGCCTGATCCCATTCCACATCAGCGCCCATTTCTTCACACACATAGCGTGCGGGGAGATAGGTGCGGCCGTTTTTGATGTACGGGGCTATATCCATCAGCTTTTCCGTGCCGTTGTTCGTAAAGCTTGTGCTGCCGATGACAAACTTAAGTTCTGTCTGCACGGCGGGCTGAGGCTCAGGCTCCGTCACTGCGCCGGGAATACCTCCGTTTTCCTTGTAATACTGTATCGCGCCGTCTATCGTGTCCGTTTTTGAGGCACCGTAATAATTATAGGAAACTGTCGAACCGCTGACGGTAATTTTCCACAGATCGGTCTCGTACGGATCGGCCACCTGGTATACATTGTCAGATACCTTGGCGATCACCAGAACATAGTGCCCGCCGGAGGAATAGCTGTTAAGGTGGATTATAGGCGGCGAATACTTTCCGTCGCCGGTATAATAGTTCTGCCAGGCGGCGGCAAACGAGGGCTTTGAATATGTGGAACCGCCCCAGGATGACGAAGGCTTTGCCACTCCGCCGTTCTGAGCGAGTATGTACCCCGGCGTGGCGTCCACGCCCACGTAGGAAAGCGTCATTGAAAGGCAGGCAGCAAGGCACTGGTGCTGGGCGGCAGAGGCGTCGTTGTTCCAGTATCTGGCGTCGAACACGTCGCTGTTCTGGTTCTGTGAGGTATAGCGTATAATGCCTGGCGTTACTGTTTCGGTGTATTGGAATTCCACCTGTGGATAAGGCGGATTTGAAACTGCCTGGGCAGCCAGAACTCCACCGGAAAAACAGCAGAGCGCAGAAATAGTAACAGCGGCGGACAGAAGAAAACCGAGTAATTTTTTGCAGGTCATAGAATATATCTCCGTGTATCAATATATAGTAGTGTATTAAAGATTATAGCACAATTTCAGCACGGAGTAAACCCCATATTCATTATGCGAAAATACGGCGGCGCTTAAAACGCGCCGCCGTTAAAAAGAGTCATATATTTGGGAAGCTCACTTTCGCCTTGAAAAGGTCTCCGTCGATCTCTATGGAGAACTCGCCTCCCTGCAGCTTCACCAGGCTCTCCGCTATGGAAAGTCCCAGACCGCTGCCCTGAGTGTTCCTGGAGGCGTCGCCCCTTACAAAGCGCTCCATCAGCTCATCGGCCGATATGTTCAGCGGCGACGCAGATATGTTTCTGAACACGGCCGCCGCCCTTCCGTTTTCCATCTCCGAAGAAATATACACTCTTGTGCCGCGCAGGGCATACTTCACGGCATTGGACATTATGTTGTCGAACACCCGCCAGAGAAGCCTGCCGTCGGCCATTATGTTCAGCGCGCCGTCCTGCAGACTCATCACCGGCTCCAGCCCGGCCTCCCGCAGCTTGTCCTCGTACTCCCCTGCCGTCTGAGAAAGCAGAACGTTCATGTCCTCCTTTTCAAGCTCCACGGGAATGTTGCCGGTGGAGGCTTTTGACGCCTCAATCACGTCCTCAGTCAGCTTTCTCAGCCGCTGGGACTGCCTGTCAAGCACGTCAATATACTCCTTCGCCTTTTCAGGCTGCACATCCTCGCTTTTAAGCAGATCCACATAATTTATGATGCTTGTCAGCGGGGTCTTTATGTCGTGGGAAACGTTTGTGATAAGCTCTGTCTTCATGTGCTCTGACTTAATGCGTTCCTCCACCGCCAGCGCTATGCCGTCGCCGATGCGGTTAAGGTCGTCGCCGTGGGTCTTGAACTCCCAGTGCATTTTTGATGTATCGATCTTATGCTCGAAATGCCCCTCGGCCATCGCGGAGGCCGCCTCGCGCAGCTTTCTGGCATAAACTGCCCCATAGAGCACCGCCAGCGCTATGGCCGCGTTTACAAGGAACCACATGAAACCGTTGCGGTCCTCGTAAGTAATAAGCTGAAGAATTAACGCCGCCAGAACTATGAGCGCTGTTTTCCAGATAAGCGGCAGGGATTTTATAAGACGTCCAAGAGAGCAAACCGGCTTCTTAAACCAATGAATGACATAAAATACTACGCTGTTCCGCCACCACTTTTTAAGTCTGAACCGCACCTTCCAGGTCATGCACAGCAGCAGAAACAGCAGGCCCTCTCCCGCTCCGGCGCAGCCCATAAAGACATACAGCAAAGAGCTTTCATCCATATTGTTACTTGCTCCCGCGGCCAGCGGAAAGTACATCAGAAGCAGCAGCGCGGCCGTATAAAGGTCGCAGGGTATTTTATCCAGCCACGAGGCCGCAATCACGTCCGTGCCATCTCTCCTGCCCGCGCCATAGCAGAGATAGACCAGCAGGGCAAAATACATGACGATGGAAATGCACATGGTCGCAAATATCCAGCCCTTTGCGGCGTACATCCACTCTGCTTCCGCGGCTATGGATCTGTACCCGTCGTTTGCCGTCAGATTCCGTCTGACGTAGCCGTCTATCGTGTATGCGGTATTGTTGCCCGCATAAAATGACCTTGTCAAATGAGCACGGCTGGTGTCGCCGTTGTAATTTTTCATAACGACATTGCCGCTGGCGTCTTTGACTGTATAGTAAAAGTTACTGTTCACACTGCTGTACTGCTGGTAGAGCGAAGAGTTGGCTGTGCCTGTGCCAAGGTCAAAATTCGCTTCCACATTGCCAATGTCGAAGTTCATCCGGTCCTGCATCATACTGCTTTCAAAAGTATCGTAATCTCCGCCGGAGTATACGCCGCCCACGGCCAGATTCATTACCGCACCAGCGGAAACGCCGGCCAGCGCTGCGAACAGCAAGGCAAAAAATGCGCACATAACTTTTACCCAGGTCTTTTTCGCCGCGTTTTTCATTTTATCGCCTCCATCTTGTAGCCCTTGCCCCAGACGACTTTCAGGTATCTGGGTTCCGCCGGGTTTATCTCGATCTTCTCGCGGATGTGTCTGATGTGCACAGCCACGGCGTTTTCAGCGCCTATGGGCTCCTCCCGCCAGACTCTTTTATAAATATCCTTTGGCGATATTACTGTGCCGGGAGACTGCATGAGGAGTTTAAGTATGTCATATTCTCTCGGCGTCAGCCATACGTCCTCCCCGTCCACGGATACAGACTTTGACGCGTCGTCCAGCTCCAGCCCGCCTATGCACAGATTTGCAGGAACCACCGGAGTGCCACAGCCCAGCTGCATGTAGCGTCTGAGCTGAGATTTCACCCGCGCCAGAACCTCCGCGGGATTGAAGGGCTTTGTAATGTAGTCGTCCGCGCCCACGTTGAGACCAAGCACCTTGTCCGTATCCTCTGATTTTGCCGTTAAAAGAATGACCGGCACATTGGAGGTCTCTCTGATCTTCGCCATGGCCGCGATCCCGTCCATGCCGGGCATCATGATGTCCAGCAGCACAAGATGCACTTCCTCCGACGCCATGAGCTTCAGCGCCTCAGCACCGTTATGGGCCTCAAGCACGCCATAGCCCGCGCCGCTAAGGTAAATTTTCAGCGCGGATACGATGTCGGTTTCGTCGTCGCATACAAGCACGTTATACATTTCAGCACCCCTTCATCTCATCTGCCGTAATGATACCCCAGATAAGATTAAGAAACAACATGTGAAAACCTTAAGAATTGATTAAGCATCATTTCCGTCAATGTCAAAATTTCCATAATCGGGTATTGATTTTCTAAAAAGCATGTGTTATTATATTCGAGCTGACCGGGTGTGGCGCAGTTGGAAGCGCGCTTGACTGGGGGTCAAGAGGCCGCTGGTTCAAATCCAGTCACTCGGACCAAAACATGATAATCCGAACCATATCATTCAAATCGGTGATGGGTTCGGATTTATCATTTATTTCGAGAATATCGGTCTGTAAATATTTAACGGCGGGTACATCAATTTGATGTCCCCGCCGTTAGCATTTCTGCTATTTTGTTTGTTTCATTGTTTCCTGTTGAGCCTTCCACTCCGTAAACTCACGTTGGCCTTCTACGCTTTTAAAAAACTTCTGGATTTCAGGGAGAAGTATGCGGGCAAGGGCTTCCACTTCATGCCTTGGTATGCCTGTCCCATAGTCGTTTTTCTTTTTGTTTTTTGCCATGCCGCTGTTCCCCCAATCCTGGATTTATGCTATAATCTTCCTGAAAATATATATTTTCTGTTCTGTATGAAGTATAGAAGAAACAGCGGTAAAGCACATTGAGCAGGGATTGAGCGCTAATTGACGGTTTGATGCAAAAGAGGTGATGCGGGTGAAACGGTGCGATTTCAGCGCTGTCATAACCATCCTGTACAGATATTTTGGCAGTGACTACGGTATGGATCAGGTAGAGCTGATGTTTCAGCTCTTTGCTAACTTTATAAACAGCGACAATGCCACAGACTTTGCTTTTGATAACGGCTCCGTCTGCCGATGGATAAATGGTCAGGCGCGGATCAGCCCGCGTATCAGCGGATATTATGGTTCAAAAGAGCATCAGGATGAGCTTGCATATGACATTCAAAACAACGTCATTCCAAAGCTGACAGACAGCGCTATGTGCATTCGTGAGATATATGATCTTCTTGTTAACGACGTAACCGTTTCTGAGCAGAAAAAGATGGAATTGGGGGCAGCCCGTCCCATTGACAGTGTTAAGGAGCAGTCCAACTTTATGAGTCATGTGCTCTGTTTCAGCATGGAACGCGAATTCGTAAAGCGCGACGCGAAAACAAAGACACTCCCGGCAGGCTCTGCGCTGTCCCCGAATGTTGACGGGTATCTGCTGGACGGTTTCGCACCAAGGCCCTGTAAATGGTTCTGCGGAAGAGAAAACGAGATTACTGCCGTCCATGAGCTACTCAAACAGTACGTTCACATCTTTGTTGAAGGTATTCCGGGAATCGGCAAAAGCGAGCTGGCAAAAGGCTACGTCGCTGCGTACGGGAAGGAATACACAAATATTCTGTATTTCCTTTATTCCGGAGATTTGCAGCAGATGGTCACGGAAATGGACTTCTCCGATGACAGGCCGGAAGAAAGCGACGCGGAGCGGTTCAAACGCCACAACCGTTTTTTGCGTAGTCTCAGAGAAGATACGCTTATCGTGATAGATAATTTCAATACGGTGGCGTCCGGCGACCCCTTCCTCGGCGTGATACTGAAATACAAATGCAGGATTCTCTTTACCACCCGAAGCCGTTTTGACAGCTATCGCACATACGAGCTGGCGGAACTCTCGGATATAGATTCCCTGCTGGCATTAGCAGAAAACTTCTACTCCGATTCAGAAAAGCATCGGGCGGTATTAAAACAGATCATCGAAGCGGTGCATAGGCACACGTTAGCCGTAGAGATGGCGGCCCGCCTTCTGGAATCCGGCATTATGATGCCGGAAGCTTTGTTGCAAAAAATGAAGGAACAAAAAGCGGCGATAGATACTTCGGACAAAATCGGCGTTGTCAAGGATGGCATAAGCCGCAAGGCAACCTATTATGATCATTTGCATCTTCTGTTTTCCCTGTATCAGCTATCCGAACCGATGCAGTCGATGATGCGGAACTTGTCCTTCATTCCTCTTTCCGGCGTCATACCCAGGCTTTTCGCAAAATGGCTGAATATGTCCGACTTAAATCTTGTGAACGATCTGATCGAGCTCGGCTTTATCCGACAGATGGAAAGCAGGAAGATCGGTTTACATCCAATGATACAGGAGATTACCACCTCTGACTTAAAACCTTCCATCGCAAATTGCGGCGATATGATCAATTCGCTCCAAACGGTCTGTCTGCGTCACGGAGAAGACGTCACGTATTACAAGCTTTTGTTTCAGACGATAGAAAATATCATCAGCCTTTCTGTAAAAGATGACAGAGCCCAGTATCTGCGCTTTCTTGAGGACGCTTTTCCATACATGGAAAAATATCAGTATCGATCTGGAATGGAAGCGGTTCTTGATGAAATGACAGGGTTATTGTCTTTGGACGGCGAACCGAGCGACAAGGCGCTGCTGTATGACTATCAGGCTTGCGTTGAGGACACCTTTCAAAACAATCCGCAGAAAGCGATTAAGCTGGAAAAGGATGCCTTGGCCCTCTGCGCGGATGTGACGGCGGACAACGCCCATCTGGCCGCAAATCTCCATGCAAATATTGGGTATCTGTACCATAAGACGAAGCAGATTGCTTTTGCAAAGGAGCATATGGAGGAAGGAATAAGGCTGCTGGAACAATACAATCTTCTTTATATGAACGACAGCGTGATACAGATTAACAATTATGCGAGCCTGATTTCGGAACTGGGAGAAAGTGAAAAGGCCCTTTCTGCATTACAGAAATGCGCGAAAATGGTAAGCGTGTACAATTCCGCACGTTCCGGCGACTATGCGGCGCTCTGCTGGTCTATGGGAACGGTTTGTCTCCAAATGGGTAATGTCCAACAGGCCACGGAAAACTTCAAAGCCTCGTTTGCCGTATATGAAGTGTTGCTGGCCGATGAGCCGGAACATCTTGAGGAGAAGTATCAGGAGGTTCAAAAGCTCTACGTCTCTGCCGGTGCATATCTCGGACAGCAATTCAGAAAAAAGCTCAGCACAGACGAATAACGAGCACAGTCGCTACGAAGCCCGGTACAAGCAGTTGCAGCTTTTTTATTCTCCAAAATAATAAATTACACTTGAAGGCATATGTTAAATCGGCTATAATCAAATCATAATTCATCTCACTAAAGTGGTAAATTAGAGGCGGTTATGAAAATCGTAAAAGTTGTATTTGACGACGACAAATTTGAAGCCCGGATCACATTCGAAGATGCCACACAGTTTATCATCAACTGTCCGGCGGCAGAAAAGCAGGCGGATCTGAAGCTTAATGAGTTTACGCGCTCCGATATGTTCAATCTGCGTGAAAAGCATACGGTGCGGTATATGCAGCTGTTGCTTAACGGGAAATTGCAAGAATATCTGGACAACGAATACTCAGAACGGGAAACCAGACTTGATTTTAGAATTGCTCAATGGTCCAAGTGTTACCCGGATATGTCCGAATCACAGATTTCTAGCTTGATCCGCGAATGCGAAATGTATGGTGATTAAGTTCATCTTTTAATTGTAACCTGCAAGCAGAAGGTGTCGGCATTGTTATCCGGGCAGAAATTTCAGTCTTTCCGGATAACATTTGGGTATTTATCGTTCAATATCTTCCTTCTTTTGTTTTGCCGGACGGGTTTGCTGTTTCTGCCGCTCTTTGTCAGCTCTCAGCCGACGCCTGATTGAGAGTGCAGCGTCATCGAGATTACCTTCGCCGAGCTCGTAACCGATTTCCCTACGGGCGGCAATGAATCGACTGTGGTCATATTTGTCGCCGTAACCTTTCTGAAGTACGGCTTCAACCTTATTTATCTGGGCTGGGCGCAGATTGGCGCGGGCATCCCAAACGGCTTCTACGTCAGAGGAGGCGACTTGTGCAGAGACTTCTTTGTAACGAGCCAACTCCTGCTTCTCTTTATCAGTTAATTCAGCTTTCCGGCGGTCAAGGCCGGGAAGCTCTTTTTGCATGGCCTGCAGGGATTTTTCCTCAGCCCGAACTTCGTTCTCGTCGGCGCATTCCAGTCTGGAGATCAGCATAGCCTTTTCAGATTTTAGGTCATCGACTTCCTCCGTAATGGCGTTAATTTTCACGGACAGGTCATGCTTTTTAACAAACTGCAAAGCAGTACAGCCGTCGCGTTCTGTTTGTTTATCTCTTCGTTCCGCGCTCTTGGCCTTAATTGTTTTGCTGATTTCTTTGTATTGTTCGATCACTGGCATAGTCTTGTCCAGCCAGCTTCGATATTTTTGCTTCTGTTGACCGACGCCAAGTATCTGATACCTCAGTACGATAAGCCGACTGTGGATGTTCTCCAGCGCCTCCACAATCTGCGGAATGCTTTGCAGAATCTTGTCCAGCGTAGCTTTAAGCTCACGCAGGATACGGTTACCAGCTTTGATCTCGCGGTTCCACTCGCAGCGGTCCGCTGTGATACCGCGTTTTTCCATAGCGCGGGCGGAGACACCTTCGTGGATGGTGGGCAGCTCATCGAAACCTCTCTCAGCGTGACTCCGATGGTCGATGCGATCCGCCACACCGCGTTCGGCGAGGATGTGGTTTGTTTCGTCTGCCCAGGCTTTCCGCCATTCCACCAACCTTTCCTCGCTGTTCCAGGCAGCGCAGATTGGATTTTGACGCCCGAATCGGGTCGCTTTGGGATGTTTTGAAATACGCTCCAGCCCCTGTGCCTCCGCTGTGGATAGGGGCAGATAGATCTTTTCTTTCCCGGCCCGGTATTGATATTGCTTTTTCCAGCCGTCATGCTGTGATATCAGAAATTCGGAGGCGGTAAAGCCCTTTTCCTCGCCGTCGCATATACAAAGGTATTCTTTTTCAGTTTTCTGCTGCCAAGTGCCGTCTGGGTTAAGTGGCCTGACTGTCAACATCAGATGTGCATGAGGGTTGCCGTCGCCGGTGTCATGGACGCATACATCAGCGCACATGCCCTGCGAAACAAAATTGGCCTGTATGTACCTTGTCAGAAGTTCCACCCATCCGGCCCTGTCCAATTCCACCGGCAGAGCGACAATGATCTGACGTGCAAGGCGGCTGTCTTTTGCTGTCTCGGCAGCTTCCACAGCGTTCCAGAGTTTTTCACGATTCCGCCATTCCTGCGGAGCTGCCGGTGGCAAAAGTATCTGTTCATAGATAAGGCCGTGTTTTCGTGTGTAATCGTGCTGCACACCGTCATATTCGTTGTACATTCGGCAGCAGCTTTGATAAGCGGAGGCGGCAACAGCGGACCGTCCGCTGCCTCTGCTCACAACTTTTGCTTCCAGATGGTAAATTGCCATACCCGTTCACCTTCGTCCATCGTCCCACGTCTCTCGTCCTATCGCAGCCCCTGTCTCCCGTGACTTTCCGCAGAAAGTCACGGGAGACCGTTGATATTCTGAATATGCCCCTACGTGGCATGTTCAGGAGTATCGGCGGCGAGGCGTCCGCAGACGCCGCATCCATCCTCTCGCCGCCGCGAGCGCACGAGCCCCGCAGGGGCTACCACCGCCGCGGAGCGGTGGTGAGTAAGTGCGCCCTTTGGGACGTGCCCTTTGGGACGTGTTTCGTCCCCCGCCACCTTTAAAAACTTAGTTGTCGTGAAACATGGGTTTCAGCGCCGCTTTCAACGCTTCGCCATCCATATTGACAGCTTCCGGGTAAACGCTCTCCAGAATTGCCCCGTGTTCGATCAGCCGCCGCGTCCTGGCCTTGCGTTCGTGCAGCTTTTCCCGTGCTTCGGCCTCCTGCTTCCTGTGTATCTCCTGTAACTGCTTCTTTTCCTCATCCAAATGTAAAACCTCCAGTCATTTGGCATCAGTCTTTTCAAACTGGTGTTGTTTTTTGCTTTCGGTGGTACTGCTATATGAGATTTCGGGCTTTCACCTTTATATGGTGCCGCTATTGGAATAACCGGCACCATATGGTAATCTTTACTATTGAAGGTGAAGCGCACGTCCTCATTTCGCATCAGGTAGCGCCTGAATTCCTCCCGTTGAACCCGTATCCAGGTCAACGGCAAGCCTGCCGCCAGATAGACATCCGCTTCTTGAATGCCCTGGATGTTCAGCTCTCTGGCAACGGCCATCAGGGTCAGCAGGTAGTATTCATCGTCGGATGCTTTGTCAGATACAAATTCCTTGTGACCCTCGCCGATGCGATAATAAGTGCCTTCGTATTTCAGAATGCTGCCGGTAAAGATCGGCTCAGTTTCGTAGGCTATCAAGCCGGTGGGGGTGACTGTGTTTGCCGTCTTGATATTGCCGTAACCGTGATCGACGGCGATAATCTTAGTTCCGTCTTTTAGCTCTCGCATGTGCTCTTACCTCCTATTTAATTGGGCACCGATTCGGTACCGAAAACTTGTGAGATTAGTCTACGGCGGTAGAAATGAAAACACATTGAGCGCCATTTGAGCGAAAATTGAGCAAAAAAGATCCCCACACGGAAAACCGCGTGAGGAAGTATAAAGATGTTTATTAATGAGCTGTGCAGCTCAAACACAAACGTACATGCATATTGGGACCATATACCACGCGAAGCTGAAGTACCAACAACGGAAGGGGCGATTGCTATTCTGGCATGAGAGGCGAGAAATCGATAAAATATTGTGTTATTCTACCAATCTTGATTGACTTCATTCGCAACATCGAGTAGAATATTTCCAGAATAATCATAATATTCCCAAGGCAAACATCGAAAAGCAAGGGCACAAAGCTACAGGGCCTGTTACGTAAACGGTGGTCGCCAGCAAAAATACTTGGATGAACTATCGCCCTGCAACTTTTTAGGGCGATTTTGCGCATTTATGGAGGTTTTCAGAAATGAACTACATGCTGATTTCCGAAGCTTCAAAGAAATGGGGTATAACTACTCGACGGATTCAAACGTTGTGCAATGAAGGCCGCATCAACGGTGCAGATCGCCTTGGTAACATATGGGTCATTCCAAAGGACGCTCAAAAACCTGCTGACGCGAGAATCAAGAGCGGAAAATATATTAAACCCGTAATCCTTGAACATGACACATAACATTACATGGAGATAAAATGTGTTGCTGTGAATGGATGGAAGTGGTGACTAACGATGAGTACTATCAGTTCAATGGCGACAGTAGTGGTCGCTCTGGGTGCATTGGTGTGGCTGTTTGGGATACTTTCCCTCATATTTAATTGTATTGTACATAAAAAGAAATTTTCATTTAACGATACGCTTCTTTTTCATAAGGCGTTTTCAGAGCATAAGGTTAAATTCTCAATCATCATGCTGATAGTATTCGCATTGTACTTGGCGGGAAACAAGACTTTTTTGGAGTTGATCGGCCACCATTCTTTGGAATATGAGAACGGCGGAACCTATTGCTATTATGTTCAAGTTATCCCGCAATATGGAGATAACGCAGTATATACGCTTCCCGGGCAGATTAGGGTCGAAGTTGACGAATACGATGATGGAGAAAAGCGTCATTACAACCGGGAGTATTTCATTGAGAAAGTGTTTTTTGATGATGGTACTTATCTTGACTTTACTAATAACGGAGAAGATACAACGCTTACAGGATCTGTTACTCTGGAAGACCAGTATGAAGAAGAATGGAAATGTACCATCATTAATGAGCACGCATATTCTTCTGAGTTTAAAGAAACAACTCATGTGACAACATACGGCGTACTGGAATTGCTGTTTCTGATTTTTGTAATTCTTTATAATTGGTTAGGTTGTTTTTCTTTGAAGGAAGAAGAAGTATCAGCAAATATTTGTGTCTCTCAGCAAACTGTTCAGAAAAAGAATGTCGATGCGGTACAAGATATTTTTTCGGGAAATTCAATACCTCGAAATCCGGACGAGGAGTCAAATGATTACAGTTCATTCCTAAACAAGTACAGAAAGGACAGATAGCTATGGAAGAAAACAATACTTCGTTTGAACGGTTACGCAAGTCCATTATCGACATGGCTGTCGAATCATGGCGCTTCCGCCGTGTATTTGAAAAGGCAATGTCCAAGCTGAATGCCGGGGACAGCTCCAAATATGTAAGTCAATTCGCTTGGTTCATCAAAAAAGTGGATGCTGCATTAGAAAATGCAGGACTGCGGATTGTAAACGTTGAGGGACAATATTTTGACGTTGGCATGGCGGTCACTCCACTTAATATGGATGATTTTGATACACACGACCGCCTGTTCGTAGAGCAGATGATAGAACCGATTATTATGGATGCAGAATCGGTTGTCAAAACAGGAACCGTCATTTTAGGGAGGGCAGATGGATGAAATATTACATAGGAATTGATCTTGGAACCACCAACAGCGCAATTTGCTCCTATGATGGGCAAAACGTCCGCGTTTGGAAAAGCCCCGAACAAAATGACGTTACCCCCTCGGCCATTTTTATCGATAAACGTGGAAACCGGTATTACGGTCAGAAGGCATACAATCAATCGCCCTACGATCCGGACAACTCTGCTACCCTTTTCAAACGTTTTATGGGGACAAGCACGAAAATCGAATTTAAGTCGGCAAAGCTCTCCATGACGCCAGAGGAATGCAGCGCGGAGATATTGAAGGTCCTTTTCGGCTATCTTCCAGAGGAGATACGAAATGACCCTGAAACGGCAACGGTGATTACCGTGCCTGCGGCATTTAACCAAATGAAAAAAGACGCTACCTTACAAGCTGCACAGCTTGCTGGCTTTAGCAGGGTCGCGTTGATGCAGGAGCCGGTTGCGGCGGTAATGAGCGTCATGAAGAGTTCTAGACAGGAAGGAATCTTCCTGATCTACGATCTCGGTGGTGGCACATTTGATGCTTCTATAGCCGAAAATATTGGCGGCAAGGTAAATCTGCTGGCACATGGCGGCAAAGAGATGTGCGGTGGCAGAGATCTGGATCGTGCCATTTTCAACCAAATCGTCGTGCCGTGGTTAAACAGCAATTTCAATTTCCCAGACGATCTCCTTGTGAATCCAAAATACAAAGCGCTCTGCCGACTGGCACAGTGGGCCGCCGAACAGGCTAAGATTGAGCTGTCGGCCACTAATGACACTGTCATTAGGATGGATGAGGGTTCTTTGCGTTGCATGGACGAGAAGGGCGATGAGGTCTATATTGACATCCCAATTTCACGGTCCGAATTGGACGGTATCATTGCTGAAACAGTTGCCGAATCGGTGGAGGCTACACGCGATACGCTGAAAAAAGCAGGGCTATCCGCCAACGAAATAGAAAAGATCGTATTTGTCGGCGGTCCGACCAACTATATGCTGCTTCGCGATAAGGTTTCGTTCGAACTGTCGCTTCCGGCCAGTATTGAAGTGAATCCCATGACCGCCGTCGCGGAAGGTGCCAGTATATTCGCCGAGTCTATTGATTGGTCGAGCGAGCGTCACAACCGCAAGGCAACCACCGCCGAGGCTTTGGCCGGACAGAGTATTTCGTTTAAATACACAGCCAGAACGACGGATTTAAAAGCGCGGATTGCGTTTTTGACAAACAAAGATGCGGGCTTTGCGGTAGAGATCACCAGCATAGACTCCGGCTGGTCGTCCGGACGCGCCAATTTAAAAAACGGGATGACACTTGAATTACCCCTTTCCAAGGATGGGGAAAACGTGTTTGATGTTGTCGTGTATGACACCTATGGGCAGGCTCTGCAATTGAGAGAGAACCGTATCGTAATCACCAGGACAATGGCAACCATCGGCGCAATACCGGCCTCCCATTCAATTTGCATCGAGGTTCTGGACAAGCTCGGAGGTACGCCTGTACTTGACTTTCTGGTTAAGGACGGAGATGCTCTGCCGATGAAAGGTCACAAGACGTTTAAGGCCGGACAAACGTTAAAAGCGGGTGCCACCGTTTCACTCAATTTTAAGCTTTGGGAGGGGGAAATCGAGAACCCGATTTCAGACAATCAGTTTATCGGATGCTATAAAATTCAGGGAACTAATTTTGAAAGTGGAATCATACCAACCGGAGCAGAAATTGAATGCGACTATGAAATGGGAGATGACGGTGTTATACGTCTGGGTGCGTCAATCCCATGCATCGGAGCTGATTTTGGAATAAAAAACTTTTACTCCCGGCAAGAAGGACAAATTGATCTTTCCGATACAGACAAAATATCCGACGATGGGCAGAAGATAATCGACCGCATTGACGCCATGTCTGAAAAGGTTGACGACCCAAGGCTGGAGCGAGCCAGAGAGAAGGCAAAGAAGGCCGCTTCACTTGGAAGCGAGACACATGATCAGGAGGATACGCTAAAGGCTAGCGAGGAGTTGTTGGAAGCAAAAAAACTCCTCGCACAGACCAGACAGGAACACATTAAAGAAATCCGGCAGATGGACCTTGACAGCTGCGCGGACTTCTTCAATAAGGCGGTGCGGCAGCACGCAAAACCTTCGGAGTCAGAAGCCTTTGACAATCTTACGCGGGCGGCGCAACGGTCTATCGACAGGAATGATCCGGATTTTGAGAACCAGTTGCTTGAGCTCAAAGGCAAAAACTTTTCAATCCTCTGGCGTCTGGACTGGTTCGTAATAGACTACTTTAACGGAATGGTTCAAAACCCGTACAACTTTACTGACCGTAGCCGCTTTGAAGACCTGAAACGAGCGGGCTTAACATATGTCAAAAACGATCAGATTGACGAACTGCGTGCTATAGTAGCAGAGCTCTCCCGCATAGAGGTTACAGACAGTATAGGCGAGAATATATTCGATAAAGTAAACGTCATCAGGGGGTGATCCTATGGTCACAAAGCAATGGCTAGTCAGAGGGACAATGCTTCCGGATGGCTCTAAAACGAAAAAGCTCATCGCTTTTTCTGAGGAGTGGCAGATATCCAGCACAAGCTATGACGGGTTTATATTGGCTGTAAAGCCACAACTATATGGTAAGTGGGTGACGGCAGGGCTGATTCCGGAAAGCGTGTTTGATAGTCTGACCACCCGTGATGCCGAATACCGCGTTTTTACAAGCAAGCACGGTTACATGATTTCATCCGTAGAAAGCGGCCCTTACCCGAACACCAGTATTGAGGCAAGAGCGTTTGCCGTTGCCTTGCGGGAAACGAGAAAAATTGTCGGTACCGTATCGCTGCATGACGCCGTGTACCTCGAACAGATATCACGACTGCTACCCACTTATACTGTTACCGAGAGCTTTGATGATCAGACCGTTCTCGGGACGTGGTTGTCTGCGGGGGTCTCCATCTCCGTCAAATCTTTTCGGCGTTTGTGCAAGCTGCTGGAGTGGATGGACGCCAAAGAAGTTAACGGCATAATTGAAGATGCCGGATTTACCGCGCCAAGCGGCACATATCTGACAAAGACAAGAGCAAAAGAAGATAGCAAAACCGATGGCGCGGAAGAAAAACCGCGTGACGACGGCGGGTTATTGCCGGATGCAAAGTTTTTATTACCGGGCAGGCCTTACCTCGAAGACTTTTTCAACGAGCACGTTGTTGAAATCATCGCTCATGAAGCGGAGTACAAGAGGATGGGAATTGATTTTCCATCGGCCATTGTTTTGCATGGGCCTCCCGGTTGCGGTAAAACCTATACCGTTGACCGATTGGTAGAGTTTTTAGACTGGCCTAGCTATTCCATAGATTCCGGCAGTATTGGCAGTCCGTACATACATGACACCAGCAAAAAGATTTCAGAGGTCTTTGATAAGGCTATGGACAATGCACCATCTGTTATCGTAATTGATGAAATGGAAGCCTTCCTCACAGATCGAAGTGTGGGGCAGTCATCCGGAATGCATCACGTGGAGGAAGTTGCGGAATTTTTACGCCGTATCCCCGAAGCGGCAAAAAACAGGGTGCTTGTAATTGCTATGACAAACATGATTGAATCCATTGACCCGGCGATTCTCAGACGCGGAAGATTTGATCATATCATAGAAGTCACCATGCCTTCAGCAGAGGAAGTTCGGCTGCTTCTATCCAACCTTTTGTCGAAGCTGCCGCTCATGGACGATGTCAGCATCGAAAATGCGGCCGAAAAATTGCAGGGGCGTCCGGTTTCCGATGTGGCTTTCGCTGTAAAGGAAGCGGGCCGAATGGCCGTCAAGCAGGGCAAGGAAGCGATTGATAACGACATACTCGCCGCATCAATCAGCCTATTGCCTCCGGTTAAGGGGAGCGGACGAAAAATCGGATTTATTTCGGAGTAAGCATTATGACAATATTTGAGAACCCGTTTTATCTCTTGGACGCCGACATGTGCGACAATCGGAGAAAACTGCAAACGTTGTATGCGGAAAAGAGTTTGCTTGGTGATGAAGCATTGCTTGAAAACGCTTTGCAGACACTCACAAGTCCCGCAAAGCGTTTGCCTGCCGAATTAAGATGGCTTCCCGGCTGCGATAATGCGCGAGAAATTGTCGATAGGCTTAACCTGTATACGAAGAATGAGTCATGTTTTTATAAGGACGTTATCTCCATTATTTATGACGAAATTGATATTCCCGTAATCAACCTGTTGCTTACGCTCCTGCCCAAAATAGATAATGATGACCTTTGTGAAACAATTTGCGGGATATCGGCGCTTCAGCTCAACATCTATCCCGAGTTTTTATTAGATGCCATTAACCGAACGAGATCAAAGGCCAATTTTCCGAGCATAAACGATGTAACCATGATAGAAAATGAACTGCGTGTCTATAATATGGAAATTTCAACGACGGTATTTACAAAAGTGCGAAAGCTTACGCTTCGGGAATACCATGATTTAGTCGTCAATTTCGCTTCTGACAGCTCTCACCAACTGTTGGACGACATTCTACATGATTACGCGCTGGCCATAACACCGCACCTTCAGCATATCATAGACAACATTAAAAGCAATACAGCTGTTCTTAGACGCTCATCCATAAAATTTGAACATCAAAATGAATTGGATGAACTTAAGCAATTATGCTCCGAATGGCAGTATTATATGGTTCCGCTCCAAGATCACGCAATCGTGACGGGTTCACAGTCCATTGTAAAAGAAAAGGAAGACGACATTGTTCCATTTTTAATTGACAGCGCCAAAGAGCTATTAAACCAAAATGCCCCACAAGAAGCGCTATGTTTTTGGGAACTGCTTTACGGGATTACACCGGACGGCGGTACTTATAAAGATTTGCGCGAAGCGATCTCGAATATTCTAACATCTTTTATCTCGGTGCGAGAAGAACGCGATGCGGCTATTGCTGATAGATATAGGAAAGCGGCCCTTGATGCCTGGGAAGCAGAAAAAGCGCAATATGATAAAGAAGCGCGCTTACGTTCTGAAGAAGCGGCGGAAAAAGAAAAAGAGCGGATTCAGCAAAATAAGATTGAAAGATACAAACAACTATCGCAGCAAGCATGGGAAGAAGAACAGCGTAAAAACGATGAAGAAGCGCGTCAACGGTCAAGGATGGCTGAGAAGCAAGCAAAAGAGCAACGTGAACGCGCTCGTCAGAAAGAGGAAATGCAAAAAGCACGTCTGGCGCTGCTTACACAGAAGGAATCCCTGCAGGCAAGGCGGAAGGTTCTTGGTATATTTTCCGGCAAAGAAAAGAAAAAGATAGATGATGAGATTGCTGGTATCGAGAGGAAATTGGCACAGATTTAGTAGAAATCACGGCTATGCTGTTTACTAAGAAACTGCCAGTGGAGGTGTATACAAATGATGTTATCTGAAAACCCATTTTTCATTTTGGGCGTTACGCCACTGGACAACAGGCATCAAATTCTTGCGCTTGCCGAAGAAAAAGCACTATTGCTGGATTCTGAAAAATGTTCGGAGGCAAGAAATACTCTTACAACCCCACAAAGACGACTCGTAGCGGAAATGAACTGGTTTTTAGGCTGTTCCTCCGAAACCGTTGACGAAATCATCGACTATATTTCTGCCTTACAATCAGGTTCACAATTTGAAGAAATAAATGTGTGCGAGTTGAGTGCACTGGCAGAACTCAACTTAAAGCGGTATGCTTTTCCGTTTCTCCCGATGAGCGATGTTTTTAAGTATAAATACGCTATACTCGAAATAAGCCGATTGCTCGAGGCAGTTGACAGCGAACAAATTCGCATTGAAGTAAATGAAGCCCGTTCTGTTTCCGGATTTACTCTTATTTCCGGGACAACTGAAATCGATACCGAACTTCGCAATATAAGAAGCGAAATCAGCCACATCATTTCGCAAAAACTCACCGGAATATCAGCTGATAATGCTGCGGAACTCGCTACTATGCTGGCGGAAAAATATACCGCAGATGAGAGATATTCGGGAAGTGCCGTTATTGATGATGTCCTTTCTGAATACGCGTTGCAATTTAATTTAGAGCTTCAAAACAAAAAGCAACAGATTTGCAAAATGGTTGAGCATATTGGCAAGAGCGTTGATGATATTCGAGTGAACGATGCCATTGATGATCTGATCAACCTTATGACCAGATGGGATAAATTTGCACAGCCGCTTCAACTTGATGCAAGAGCAAAGGGCGTATCACATAATGATAGCGAGGAATTGGCTCGCGCTGTTCGTGACCTGGCTGTGGATTTGCATAATAAGTATGCCCATACGGCAGCTTCATTAAGACTGGCTACCGCATTGAAGAATATTTTCGCAGAACTGCCTGATTTTGCGGAGCGCATTGGCGAGGATGCGGATACTCTCAGCCGATTGAAAACTGAGCAGGACGAGGAAGAACGAGAAGAAAAGGAAGCACTCCGGCGCAACCGGATGGATAAACAGTATTCTGTTACTCTTAATGCCGACAGATTGATTGTTCCGCCTTTCTGTACTTGCTGTATGAAGCCGACAGATACTACGGAAAACATCAGCACATCAGCGTCCCATCAATCAGGAAACAGAAAAACAACCCGAACGGTTTCAATGAATATGCCAATTTGTGCGGACTGCTTGGCGCATCGAAAAAAAGCCAAAAATCGCAAGTGGCTGGTTGTTCTGATTGCGGCAGCGATAGCTATTGGAAGTGTTCCTATCTTCAATATTACAACTGGCTTCCAAAGTGATGCGTTTTGGATACTCCCATTTGTAGTCGCCGCTATTGCCTATTTGCTTCTTGGACTAATAATGAAACTCCCTCCATTGTCCGCCAGTCATTCGACCATGCAGCAAAGTGTTTGGCTTGGCAGCATTGGAATGAGCGGGAATACAACCACGTACACGTTTACGAATTGGAGATATGCGAAGCTGTTCGCTAATTCAAACCATGTGAGTATGACGGAATCAAAGCGACGAAACCGAGCGAAGGCAAGGGCTTATATCAAATCAATTGACCATCCAATTGGAGTACTGTTTCTCGCTTTTGTTTTTACCGGCGCTGGCCTCATTGCCTTTGGGAATTCATTGACAGCGCAGACCTCATATTCCAGCCCAGCCGCCGCTACACAAAAGCCTTCTACTAGCTACACTTTGCCAGCAACAACTCAATCCAATTCAGGTAAACAAACAAAACAGCAAGAGCTGGATGCGATGGAAGCGGATTTGAATAAGCGCAAAGCCAGAATCGAAAACATGGAGGATGAGCTTGAAGGGTTGCTTTCTGATCTCGAATATTATGAGTCTATGTACAATTCCTCAAAAAGTAATACATATGTTGATTTATATAACAACACGCTGGATGACTACAATGATCTGTACGATGAGTATGACCAAGCCATTGACGAGTATAATGACATTGTTGCGGATTATAATGCTCTGTCGAATTAAGGCTGATAATGAGCGTTCTATGTTTACCATATCCACTGTCCCCCCGAAAGCGAGCCGTTGTTTTACGCCTGGTTATGCGTTGCTTTGTAATGATAATATTCATAATATTATCATCGTTACATTCGGCATTTGTATTGACTCTGTTACAATTACTGAATATAATTGAAAGTAAAGGAGGCGGTTGTTCGTGAGTGAAATGGGAGACAGACTACGCAGACTCCGCGAGAGTTTAGGCATATCACAAGCAAAACTGGCCACAATCGCCGGTGCGACACAGGCAACGATCAATCGTTATGAAACCGGCTATTCTTCTCCTCCAGTGAAAATGTTGCTTTGGTATGCGGATTATTTTGATGTTTCAATGGATTATCTATGCTGCCGTACAGATAATCCTCAAGGCAAACTCTATGAATATAAACCAAAATATGTCGAAGACAATGCGGAGTTGAAGCAATTCATTGAGATGTGCTTCGATCCTGATTCCCCAATGAATGAGCGTCTGAAGCAAACGCTTATCAAGATGCTCGGGGAGGCGAAATTATGAACGGAGTGATCTACGCCCGGTACTCCAGTGAAGGTCAGCGCGAAGAAAGTATTGAAGGCCAGATTCGCGAGTGTTTGGAGTATTGCCAGAGAAACGGCATAACCATACTTCAAAACTATATAGACAGAGCTTTTTCTGCGAAGACAGATAACCGCCCGGATTTTCTCCGCATGGTGAGAGACAGCACAAAAGGGCTGTTTGAAGTGGTTGTGGTCTGGAAATTAGACAGATTTGCCCGCAACCGATATGACAGTGCGCATTACAAGGCCGCACTCAAGAAAAACGGCGTCAGAGTATTATCCGCAAAGGAGAACATCGCCGATGGCCCGGAAGGAATCATTCTCGAATCCATGCTGGAAGGCATGGCCGAATACTACTCCGCAGAGCTTTCGGAGAAGGTCATTCGTGGTCATACTGAAAACGCACTGAAATGCAAATACAATGGCGGCACACCTACGTTTGGCTATTCCATCGATAGTGAAAGGCACTATAAGATTGATGCTAACAGGGCTCCGGTTGTGCTCGACATCTTTAAGCGATACGATATCGGGGCAACAATGAAGGAAATTGCAGATCACCTGAATAACACTGGCGTCAGCACTGTTAGAGGGAAAAAGGTTGATCTTAACTTCGTTTCAAATGTCCTGCATAATCGCAAGTACATTGGCGAATACAGGTATAGAGACATCATACAGCCAGACGGAATCCCCGCCATAGTACCACAGGATATATTTGACCTGGTACAGGAGCGTATGGCGAAAAACAAAAAGGCCCCGGCCAGACACAAGGCCGAAAATGATTATTTGCTGACAACAAAGCTGTTTTGTGGCACCTGTAAGTCCTTCATGGTCGGCGAGAGCGGGACAAGCCAAAACCAGAAAAAGTACCACTATTACCGTTGTGTGAATACCAAGAGAAAGAAAGTTTGTAATGCAAAACGGAAGGCAGTGAAGAAACTGCCTATTGAAAATGCTGTTGTCGATGCCGTGGTGGAGAAAATCATGGATGACGCTTTCGTTGAGTATATTGCCGATATGGTGATGGAAGTACAGACACAGGAGAGCAGCGAACTTCCCGCCCTCCGCAAACAGCTCGAGGAAACTGAAAAAGGCATTGAGAATATGCTCAACGCGATTCAAGCAGGGATTTTAAACGCCTCAACCAAGCAGCGGCTTGACCACCTTGAAAAAGCTAAGGGCGAGCTTGAACTGAGCATAGCTCAGGAAAAAATGCAAAGGCCGTTATTTACACGGGAGCAGGTCATTTTCTGGATGTGCCGCTTCCGCAAGCTGGATATGACAACGCTGGCCGGAAAGCGTAAATTGATAGACAGCTTCGTGAATTCCGTTGTAGTCTACGACAATTACATACTCATCACATTCAACTACAAGGATGGCACCAAAACCATCTCGTTCAAGGACATAGAAAGTTCGGATTTATCATCCCTCGGGGGTGTAAATGGTAAGATAAAGTACACACTTTTCAGCCAATAGAACTGCACAGTTTTTCGACACATAAAGTGCACAGTTTTTCGCCAAGACTGCACAACCTCCGAGGAGTTGGTAAAATGAAGC
>Ga0160425_1001076_pt1 | contig 28897 bp, 27 predicted proteins | sample BioMet8_FD_108193 | JGI IMG/M metagenome (GOLD analysis project Ga0160425, IMG submission 108193) | Microbial communities from bioreactor (seeded with sewage sludge) at Lawrence Berkeley National Lab, California, USA - Biofuel... | ecosystem: Engineered > Bioreactor > Anaerobic > Unclassified ...
GATGGAAGAGGTCCACACAAAATCACTTGAGATCCTGCAGGAAGTCGGCAGTGTCGTAGATCATAAAGAAGCAAGAGAAATGCTTGCAAAAGCAGGCTGCAGCGTAAAAGGCAAAAAGGTTTACTTTCCTCACGGCCTGATTGAATGGGCTACACGTGAAGCACCGTCACATATCCATGTATATGACCGCGACGGCGATCTGGCCATGGATCTCGGAGGACGCAACTGCTATTTTGGAAATGGTTCTGACTGCCCGACCATCCTGGATGTCAAGACAGGCGAGCATCGTCAGTTCACACTGAAGGATATGGAAGACTGCGCGAAGATCACAGATGCGCTTCCGCAGCTTGATTTCCTTATGTGCTGCGGCATTATGTATGATTATCCTGTAACCTCCTATGAGCATCAGTACGCTGCAATGCTGAGAAACTCCACGAAGCCGCAGGTCGTTACAGCTACGAACAGAGAGTCCATCAAGAACATTACCAAGATGGCTGTAGCCGTAAGAGGAAGCCTGGAAGAACTTGCCAAAAAACCGCTTTTCGTTATGTACAACGAGCCGATTTCCCCGCTGTTCCATGGCGTTGAGGCTGTTGACAAGATTATGTACTGCGCAGAGAACATGCTGCCGACGAACTATTCACCGTGCATGATGCCAGGCGCTACCGGCCCGATGACAAATGCCGGCGCTCTTATCCAGGGCAACTGCGAGTGCCTCGTAGGCCTGACGATCAGCCAGCTGACACATCCGGGTGCTCCGATGGTATTCGGCGGTTCCATGTACAACATGGATCTCAAATGCATGCAGCCTACCTACTGCTCACCGGAAGCTATCGTGAACAACATCGCGCTTGCACAGATGGCACGTGAAAAGTACAAAGTTCCTTCATGGGGATTCACAGGCTGCAGTGGCGGCAAGGTCTTTGACGCACAGGCAATGAATGAAGCGGCTCAGTACATCTACGCGATCGGCTTCTCCGGAACGAACGTCAACCATGATGTAGGCTTCATGAACTATGGCCTTACCTATTCGGAAGAGCTTCTTGTAGCATGCAACGAGACGATCAGCCAGATGAGAAGAGTATTCGACGGCATCGTATTTGACAAAGAGCATGAGGCAATGGATGTTATCAAACGTGTAGGTCCGAAGGGTCATTACCTGAGTGAAGAGCATACACTGTACTACAACAATACAGAAGTATGGCAGCCGGATCTGACAGACCGTGCTGATCTGGACGGATGGAAGGCTGCAGGCTCGACAACATTCGAGCAGCGTGTAAAAGCACGTACGCTTGATATCATCAACAATTATGTCCCGAAGCCGCTCACAAAAGAGCAGGATGACGCTGTAGAAGATATCCTCAAGGATGCGGACGCGGCAGCAGCGGCACAGGAGAAGAAAAGATAAGTAACTCATAAAGATCAGCATTCATGAAGTCATTGAGAAAAGAAGGCAAGGTGCAGCATGAAATTAGGAATCGGAATTGACACTGGCGGAACCTGCACAGATGCAGTCGTTTATCAATTCACAGATCATAAAATACTGGCATACGCGAAGACGATAACGACGAAGGATGATCTTTCAGTCGGAATCGGGAAGGCACTTGACGGTCTGCCCCGCGAGCTGGTCGATAAGGCAGAGGTTATAGCACTGTCCACGACACTGGCTACAAATGCCTGTGTGGAAGGCAAGGGCGGCAGAGCAAAGCTCGTCATGTTTGGGATTCATCCGGACACGATTCGCAGGGTTGGTCCGGAATACGGTCTTTCAATCGATGACAATTCGCTCGTTTTTATCGACAGTAAAACAAAGCCGAACGGAGAAATTACGGATCCGCCTGACTGGGATGATTTTACAAATGAAGTGCATGACCGTTTTGACGACTGCGACGCGATCGGCGTGGTGGAGATGTACGCGAGAAAAACAGGCGCCGAGCTTGAGCAGGAAGCGTTCAACATACTGGACGAAAACATCAAGATACCGGTCGTCCTTGGAAACCATCTCTTCAATGAAAACAATATTGTGAAAAGAGGCGCCAGTGCTCTGCTGAATGCGCGACTGATACCGGTCATCAATGAATTTCTGAATGCGGTTAAAAAAGCAATGGAAGTACGTAATATCAAAGCTCCATTCGTTATTGTAAGAAGTGACGGAAGTCTGATGACAGGAGCTTTTACGGCGACGCGGCCCGTGGAGACACTTTTATGCGGGCCGGTTGCCAGTGTCATGGGAGCCGTTGAGCTTTCCGGCGAAAAGGACTGCCTGATCGTTGATATGGGCGGCACGACGACAGATATAGCATTTGTAAAGGACGGAATCCCGCAGCGTGTCAAATACGGAATCCGGATCGGCAAGTGGAATACATTTGTAAAAGGTCTTTTTGTCGATACATTCGGACTTGGCGGCGACAGCTGTGTGTATATAGATGAAAACCATCATATCGCGCTTGATGAAGAGAAAGCTATGCCGCTCTGCATGGCGGCGGAGGATCATCCGGATCTGATCAGGCTGCTTAAGCGTGAAAATGAAAAGGGCATGCGTGTTACAAACCAGCAGAAGGAAATATATCTCTGCATAAAAGACATCAGCGAAAAGAATACGTATACAGATTATGAGAAGGATATTGCGTCACGGATGAAGGAACCGGTCAGTCTGGAAAATCTCGGAAAGAATATCGGGGAGGTTGTCCTGAAAAAGAAGCTGGACCGTCTGATCCGTGAAGGCGTTATTATCCGCTGTGCTGTTACGCCGACCGATGTGATGCATTACAAGGGGGATTTTGAAAAATACAACCGTGAAGCTTCCGGGCTGGGCGTTGAAATCATGGCAAGAGTCATGGGACAGAAGCCGGAAGAAACGGCAGATCTCATTTACGATGAGGTCAAGAGAAAGCTGTACTTCAATATCGTTAGAATCCTGATCGAGGATGCGTATCCGAATATCCGGAGCAGCGGTCTCGGGCCGCAGCTGGAGGAAATGATAAATGATTCCTACTACCGCGCGAAAAAGGGCGAATGCAATCAGTTTCTGGGGCTGAATTTCCATACGCCCGCGATACTGGTAGGAGTCGGCGCGCCGACATACCTGTTCCTGGATGATGTAAGCAAGCTGCTTGGTACGAAGGTCTGGCTTTCGGAGTATTCAAAAGTAGCAAATGCACTTGGCGCGGTTGTCGGGAAGGTATCCGCGACCATGACGATGGAAGTTATATTTAACCAGGAAACGAATACATATTTCGTTCTGGGCTGCGGCGAGCGCCTTGAATATGACGATCTGGAGGAAGCAAAAGCAGAAGCAGTCCGGATTGCGAGTGAAAAAGCAGTCGAAGAGGCTGTCAACCGCGGCGCTGAGCTAGATACAAAGGCAGCAGTTGAAACGAATGAGGATATTGTCGAAACGAACTTTGGATCCCTGTACATGGGATTTAAGGCTACAGCAACAGCGAACGGTAATTTACGTCTCGCATAACCAACCAGTTTCATATCAGTAATGAGAAAGGGAGATTCGATGGGCAAAGAATTACTTTTTCAGGCACTTCGTCACGAGATGCCGGAACGTGTTCCGTGGGTGCCGTTTGCAGGTGTACATGCAGGAAAATTAAAAGGCTACACAGCAAAAGAGATTCTGCTTGATGAGGATAAACTGTACGAATCTTTGATGGAAGTCAATCGGATATACACACCGGACGGTATGCCTGTTCTTTTTGACCTTCAGGTAGAAGCAGAAATCCTTGGATGCAAGCTTCTGTGGGCGGAGAATAATCCTCCTTCCGTACGGAAACATCCGTATATGGCTGACGGCAGCGGATGGCCTTCAGATGATAAGATTCCGACACCGGAGTCAGGCCGTATTCCGATGATTCTCAACACGATGCGGAGAATGAAGAAATCGGTCGGCGATACAACGGCTCTGTACGGTCTTGTCTGCGGTCCGTTTACACTTGCCTCCCATTTACGCGGCAGTGATATCTTTACGGATATGTTCATGGACAAGGATTATGTTCACGGTATCATGGAGTTCTGCGGCAAGGTCTGCATGAAGATGTGCGAATATTACATCGACGCAGGCATGGATGTCATCGCAATTGTCGATCCTCTGATGAGCCAGGTTTCGCCTGAAATCATCGAGGAGCAGCTGGCACAGCCGTTTAAAGAATCCTTTGATTATATCCGCAGCCGCGGTGTCTTCTCGGCCTTCTTCGTATGCGGCAACGCGACGAACCAGATTGAAGCACTTTGCAAGACAGGTCCGGATTCGATTCATGTGGATGAGAATGTCAGCCTGCCGAAGGCAAAGGAAACAACCGACAAGTACAATATCGTAATCGGCGGCAATATTCCTCTGACGACGACGATGCTTTTCGGAACACAGAGTGAGAATATGAAGGGTGCTCTGGAAATTATGGACAGCATCGAGGACAAGAGAAACTTCATCTTAAGCCCTGGCTGCGATATGCCGTATGATGTACCGATTGAGAATACGGTAGCCATTACACAGGCTGTTCTGCATCCGGATGAAACACGTGAAATGGTCAAGAACTATGAAGCACCGGTCGAGGATATCGAAGTCGACATTCCGGATTACGATAACCTGAAGAAAGTATTTATCGAGCTCTTTACACTTGATCCTGATCAGTGCGCGGCCTGTACATATATGGTGCACAGCGTGACGGATATTTACAATGAGATCAAGGACGACGCGGATTACGTCGTATATCGCTACAACAATAAGCCGGATATTGCCAGAACAAAGAAGATGCAGATTCCGCAGCTTCCGACGATGGTAATCAACGGCAAGCCGACCTTTATCTCTATAATTCCGAGCAAGGCACAGCTGATCGAAGCAATTGCAAAAGCAAAGGAAGAAATGAAGAAATAGCCCAGTATAATCCTGAACATTCAAGGCAAGGCTGACTTAAGCATCATCAGAATACTGTTTCTATACCGGGAGAACGACGGAGCCGTACTGCAGAAATACGGCTCCCGCCGGGATCCTATAAGTCAGCAGAAGCTTTTTTTATCAATATATAATTGATAAAGTCCAGTAGGTGATCTTTTCGAAAGGAGGAGTATTAATGTATGAAGATGTAGTACTGATGGACGGCGGAGTTGGAACAAGTCTTTGGGAAAAGGTCGAAAATGAGAAGGAAAAGGTCATGGTATGGCGCTACAACATCGAGAAGCCGGACATTGTCAAAAAGCTTCATAAGGAGCTTACTGACGCGGGCTCTCAGATTATACTGGCCAATACGTTCGGCGCGAACCACAAGAATATGCGGAAGACAAACTACAATGTCACCCGGATTGTAACGGAAGCCATGAAGCTTGCGCATGAGGCGATCGGTGACAATGCGAAGATTGCGCTTGCGGTAGGCCCGCTTACAGGACTGCTCGAACCATACGGAAATATTTCCGGGGAAGACGCATATGACTCCTTCAATGAACAGATCAGCGCCGGTGTGGCCGGAAAACCGGATCTTATCTACTGTCAGACATTTATGGACGTCACGATGATGCAGATTGCCGCGAAGGTTGCGAGACAGTATGATCTGCCGTTCTTCTGCTCTTTTTCCTTTGAAGAAAACGGGAGAACACTCATGGGCAATTCCGTCAAGGATATTGTCGACGGCATGGCAGAGTTTCATCCGGACGCGATCGGCTTAAACTGCTCATTCGGACCGGATCTTGCGGTGCCGATCATAAAAGAATTCTCCGAGACAACCGATCTGCTGCTTATTTTTAAACCAAATGCCGGGAAACCGACGGTTGACGATGACGGAAATGTACAGACCGGCTTCGACATCGAGACATTTACGGATGATGTCATGAAGGGACTGCAGTATGGTGTAAAGTATATCGGCGGCTGCTGCGGGTCCAACGCGGCTTATATCAGACGGCTCGGCGAGAAACTGAAGGCAGCGCAGACAAAATAGAAAAAAAACAGTCCTTTTTTCTACAGATTGCTAATGGACGAACTCCAATAGTAATCTTATAATAGGAAAAAAGGAGGTTTTCGTATGTATGATGATGTTGTTTTGATGGATGGCGGCGTTGGGACGAGTCTTTGGGAAAAGATTCCGGAAGGCGAAGAGAAGGTTCTCGTCTGGCGCTATAATATGGAAAAGCCGGAAATTGTCAGGGAGCTCCATCAGGAGATGCTGGATGCCGGCGCGCAGATTATACTGGCCAATACGTTCGGCGCGAACCAGACGAATATGCGCGGGACGGACTATACACCGGCGCAGGCTGTAAAAGCGGCCATGGAGCTGGCACATGAGGTGATCGGAAACAAGGCGAAAATCGCCCTGGCGGTCGGACCGCTGACCGGTCTGCTGAAGCCGTACGGCAAAATCACTAAAGAAGAAGCGTACGCGTATTTCGATGAGCAGATCAGCACCGGTGCCGCGGGAAAGCCGGATCTTATCTACTGTCAGACGTTTATGGATCTGGAGATGATGAAAATCGCCGCGTCGGTGGCACGTAAGTTTGATCTGCCGCTTTTCTGCTCGTTTACCTTTGACAGAAAGACGAGGACGATGATGGGAAATACAGTACAGAGCCTGATTGACGGCATGGCTAAGTTTCATCCGGAGGCGATCGGCCTCAACTGTTCCTTCGGACCGGATCAGGCGATGCCGGTGATGGAGGAGTTCGCGCAGGAGACGGATATACCGCTTATTTTGAAGCCCAATGCGGGAAAACTGACGATTGACGCGGATGGAAAACCGCTGATCGGCTTCGGCATCGAGACTTTTTCAGATGATGTAATCAAGGCGCTGCCGCTGGGTATCAAGTATATCGGCGGCTGCTGCGGAGCAAACGCGGCATATATAAAACGTCTGGGAGAAAAATTAAAAGCGGCCCAGGGAAAATAGTACACTGTGCTTATTTGATACAGAGGCTGCTGATTGTACTGGATCAACGCGTTTTGTTCTGAATACATAATTTAAGTAAAAAGAATGAAACGCGTTTTTTATAACTTTTTATAAGCAATCAGCAAAACAACAAGGAGGATCTTTATGAAACCGGATATTATGGATGAGGGCTGTCCATGCATGGGCAAAAATCTGGACCGGCTTCTGCAGCCGTCGATACTGCTTTTCCTTACACGTCATGAGCTTCACGGCTTTCTGCTGGTGAAGGAACTGGGTGAGTCACCGATGTTTGGAGGTGTATATCCGGATCCGTCCGGGTTATACCGTTATCTTAAGAAAATGCAGGCCGGCGGTCTCCTGGAATCTTACACGGATCCGCAGAAGGACGCACCGGACCGCACGATTTACAGGATTACAGAGCATGGCCGGGACTGTCTCAGAAACTGGCTCGGTACGCTGGAGGATTATGACAGGCGCGTGAACAGTCTGATCGGTATGATCAGGGACAGCGTCGGGACAAAAGAACAGTAAGGGAACAATTCATGTAAAGGGGAAAAAGCATATTATGAAAAAACAGATTCTGGCGGCCGCGGCTGCTGCAGTGATGGCAGTTACGTTTACGCTGGGAGCGGCGGGCTGCGGAACATCCGGCAGTGCAGGGAACACCGGAAATACAGGGAACACAGCATCTTCGTCGAGCGCATCTGCTTCTTCCGCAGAGGTTTCTGATTATACGCTGAAGCCGGACAAGGAGGTTACCCTTAAGGCAGGGCTGCTGGGAACGTCCGTGAAGCCGGTCGGTGTTCTCGTCGCGGATGCAAAAGGATATTTTGAAGAGGAAGGCGTAAAGGTTGATTTTCAGAAGGTCAGCAGTATGAATGACGCGTATATGGCGGTTTCAACAGGTGATCTGGATGTCTATCTGTTCAGCAGTACAGCCGCGGCCACGTTTATCGCGCAGGGCACGACGACGCTCCGCGTTTTTGGAGGGACGGTCAGTGAAGGCTCGGAGATCATGGCCGCAAAGGGCAGCGGCATAACGGTTATGACAGCCGATGATCTGAAGGGGAAGACGATCGCGTGCCAGATGCCGGAAACGGGGCAGATGGTACTGAAGAATTATCTCCTTCAGCATGGATATACGATCGGCTCGCCGGACGATAACGCGGACGTGAAGTTTGTGTATGTCAATGACAGCAGCACGGCGATTGAAGGCTGTACGAAGGGTGAGTACGACCTCTGCATTACGAATGCTTCACTGGGGTATTACGCGGATAAGTACGGCGTGGATGTCGTGGCAGCGGTCAAGGATTTTGTGAATCCGTACCCATGCTGCCGGCAGACCTGCAATCAGACGACGTATGAAACGAATTTCGACGCGCTCGTCCGTTTTGAGATCGCGACACTGCGCGGATATGAGTACTATCTGAACAATGAAGAGGATACGCTGGACGCGATGGTCAGCTATTCGGGTGAGGACCGCGAATTTCTGAAGGCACAGCTTTACGGAACGGATTCCTATTCTCCGGTGATGCGCGTTTCACTGGATCCGGACAAAAACGCGTGCATTGATTTTTACAAGGCACTCGTAAATGTCGGGGAGATTTCAAACGGCTCTGACATAGACTGGGACAAGTATGTTGTTACGGACGTATATCAGACGGCGCTTGGCGCTCTGGAGAAGAGGCAGCCGGACAGCGCGCTGTGGCAGCAGCTTCAGGAGTATTTCAACGAACATGACAAGTAAACCTGATTTATCAGAGAATGTCAGCCCGGCGATTGAAATCAGCCATGCCGGATTCGTCTATCAGGATAAGAACAGGGAATACACTGCCCTTAAGGATATTAATCTGTCCGTGGAAAAGGGACAGTTTATCTGCATCGCGGGGCAGTCGGGATGCGGCAAAAGCACGCTGCTGAGTCTGCTTGCCGGTCTCCGCATGCCTTCGTCGGGAACTGTAAAGATAGGCGGTAAGCAGGTGACAGGTCCGGATACGGACAGGGCCATGGTTTTTCAAAGCTATTCGCTGTTTCCGTGGATGAGTGCTCAGCAGAATGTCGCGTTCGGAATTCTGCATTCGGGACGCGGGCTTTACAAGGAAGCGGCACGAAGAAGAGCGCGTGAGTTTCTGACGCGTGTCGGCATGTCGGGCCAGGGTGACAAGTATCCGTACCAGCTTTCGGGCGGTATGCGGCAGAGAGTCGCGATCGCGCGTGCCTTTGCGATGGATCCTGATATTTTTCTGCTGGATGAGCCGTTCGGAGCGATTGACACGAGAATGCGCGCGCAGCTGCAGATACTGATGGAGGTTCTGTGGGAAAACAGCGGCGGCAGCAGGAAAACGGTTATTTTTGTTACACATGATACGGAGGAGGCGCTGCTTCTGGCGGACCGGATTATCTTCATGCGGCCGGGCTGCATTGTGTATGATATGGTGCTTGATATTCCGCGGCCGCGCCGGCAGTATGCGGATGAGCCGGACTTTAAAGCGGCAAGGGAAAAACTGCTGAAGCTTTACTATGAAGAAGACTGCGGGGAGAACAGACTGTGAGAAAATACCGGATGAATTTTCTTTTAACACATATATTTCTGGCAGTCCTGCTGTATATGGTTTTCTTCCTTGCGGCAAGAAAGAACGGAACCTGGAACGGTCTGTCTTTTTTTATCGCGGTTCTTATGATGGAGGGACTTTTCCTTTTCAGCGTATTCCGCGCCGGCAGGAAGGACAGCTTAAGCACGGGTCCGTTTGATATCATGATGATCGTCTGGAGTCTGCTGATTGTGTGGGAGCTGTCCACGACGATTCTGCATGTCGCACATCCGGTTCTTGTACCGTCACCGGAAAATGTCTTCGACACATTCCGTGTGCAGTGGCAGAAGATGCTGCTGAATATCGCGTATTCGATGCAGCTGCTTGTGACCGGCTTTTTCGCGGGCTGGATTCCGGGAATCCTGCTGGGCCTCGCGGCAGGGTGGTTTCCGCGTGTGAAGCATATCGCGTATCCCATCGCCAATGTCATGGCACCGATTCCGGCGATTGTTTTTTCCCCGTATCTTGTCGCGATCATGCCGACATTCCGCAGCGCGTCGGTACTCGTCATACTGCTGGGCGTTTTCTGGCCCGCCTTTCTCACGACGGTAAACCGTGTCGCGTCGATCGAACCGCAGATTATGGATTCTGCCAGAATGCTTTCGCTTGACGACGGGACAATGATCTTTCATGTCCTGCTTCCGTATATCATTCCTGGCGTTGTTTCCGGACTCAAGGTGTCGGTTACGACCTCGCTCCTGATGCTGAATTTCGCGGAGCTTATGGGTGCCACGCACGGGATGGGCTATTACGTGCAGAACAGTATCGCGTATGCAAATTACACACATGCTGCCGCGGGAATCATTGTGATTGGAATTGTTGTTACAGGCTTGAGCAAAGCCGTTTCGATTTTTTCGGAACATGCGGTAAAATGGCGCTGAAAGCGCTTTTTTTCCATATAGATTCGTGTTACACTATACAGGTGTGATGCATATAGAAAAGGTAAGGAGTAGGAGATCATGAATAAGGAACTGCAGGATCAGATCGGCAGGATCGGACCGCTTGACAAGGCGGAGATGGAGAAGGCCGCGGCGTATCAGATGAAGCTGGCGAAGCCGCCCGGAAGTCTTGGAAAGCTGGAGGATATTTCGATACGGCTTGCCGGCATCACCGGGAAGCTCTGCAACACGACGGACAGAAAGCGGATTATTGTCCTCTGCGCCGACAACGGGATTGTCGCGGAGGGCGTTACATGCGCGCCGCAGAGCGTAACGGCTGCGCAGGCCGTCAATATGACGAAGAATCTTACGGGCATGTCGGTGCTGGCAAAGCACTTCAACTGCGAGACAGTGATTGTGGACATGGGTATTTCCTGTGACTATGACTGTCCGGAGGTGCTTGACAGAAGCCTTGGAAAGGGTACGAAGGACTTTGCCGTCGAACCGGCAATGACGTATGAACAGGCTCTGAAGGGTATTCTGACCGGTATAGCCCTCGCGGATGAAGCCGCGAGGGACGGGATTGACATTATCGGAACGGGTGAAATGGGTATCGGCAATACGACGACGTCCTCTGCCATTCTGGCCGCACTAACAGGTCTTACGGCGGAAGAAGTGACAGGCCGCGGCGGCGGTGTGAATGACGAGGGCTTTGCCAGAAAGAAAGCGGTGATCGCAGACGCCATCAGGCGGTTTAAGCCGGACCGCTCCGATCCGGTGGATGTCATCGCGAAGGTTGGAGGCTTTGATATTGCCGCGATGTGCGGTGTTTTCCTAGGAGCCGCGTGCAACCGGATTCCGGTTGTGATCGATGGCTTTATATCCATTGTTTCCGCACTCTGCGCGTCACGGCTCGCGCCTCTTTGCACAGGGTACATGTTCCCGTCCCATGTTTCGTATGAGAAGGGCTACGAGGTCGCCGCAGCTGAATTAAAGCTGGATCCATGGCTTCTGCTCGATATGCGTCTCGGCGAGGGCAGCGGCTGTCCGCTGGCGTTTATGATTGTCGACGCGGCGTGTGCCGTCATGAATGATATGGTTACGTTCGACGGCGGCGGAATCAACGATGAATATCTGGATGAAATACGTGACAAGGATGAGTGGGACGGATGAGAACCTTTATTTCCGGCGGATGCAAGAACGGGAAATCCTCACTGGCGCAGCAGCTGGTCGTTTCTTCGGGGGAGGGGCCGCGATACTATATCGCGACCATGATTCCGGCCGACGAGGAGGATGATGCCCGGATTGCGCGTCATATTGAAGACCGTAAGGATATGGGCTTTACAACAATAGAATGCGGACGCGGCATACTCCATGTTCTCGATGAGGCTGATGACCGCGGCACCTTTCTGCTTGACAGTGTCACGGCACTGCTGTCAAATGAAATGTTCCGAGGCGGCGCGGTGGATCATGAGGCTCCGGAGCGGGTCGCTTCCGATCTTGCGGCGCTCGCGGAGCAGGCAGGCAGCAGGGGGAATATTATTTTTGTCAGTAACTGCATCTATCAGGATGCGTTCCGGTACGACGCGCTCACGGAGGAGTACCGGAGAGGACTGGCGCTTGTCGACCGCCGTCTGGCCGCTGTATGCGACAATGTGGCGGAGGTCTGTGCCGGCAGCATGATTCTGCATAAGGGGGTGCTTGCGCTGTGAAGAAGGCAGTGACCTCGTTTTTTATGGCCTGGGGGATGTTCCTTTCCATTCCGTGCCCGTACCGGAAGTGGGATGATTCTCTTCGTCCGGAAATGATTGCGGCATATCCGTTTATCGGCGCTGTCGCCGGACTCTTCTGGACGGCAGCTGCGTATCTTCTGGAATATGCGCGGTGTCCTGCAATTCTGATGGCGGTGCTGCTGACGGTGATACCGTATCTTTTGACGGGGTTTATTCATCTCGACGGATATATGGACTGCTGCGACGCGATTCTATCCCGGCGTGACGCGGCGGAACGTCACAGGATTCTGAAGGATTCGCATGTCGGTTCCTTCGCGGTTATCGGGATACTGATACTGATGCTGCTGACAGTGGCGCTTTTCGCGTCCGGCTCCCTTCGAAACAAAGAGCTGCTTCTGATCTTTCTGCCGGGTGCCTCACGCGCCGCGTGCGCGCTCCTGATCTTTGCGTCTGATCCGATGGAGGGAAGCAGTTATTCCGGGTCATTTGCGGAGCTGAAGAAGCCGGTTCACGAGCTGGCTTCCGCTGTAATCATGGCAGCATTTGTGATTGTTCCTGTGGTTTTGTTTGGAAAGTGCGGTATATCGTCGGTTGTGACGGTGATCGGCGCGTTTCTCGCGGCAGCGGGCGCAAAGCGGAATCTCGGCGGCATGTCCGGCGATATCAGCGGTTTTGCGATGACGATCGGGGAGCTTTGCGGGATCGCGGCGCTGATTCTGATACCGTAGAGAATTGTTCAAGGAGGTCATTATGGAGCTTGTTATCGGAGGAGCATATCAGGGAAAGCTTGATTACGCGAAGAAAACATACGGACTTGCGGAAGGGGATATTTTCTGCTGCGGCGAAGGCAGTACGTCGGTAGACCGTTCGAGAAAATGCGTCTGCCATCTGGAATTCTATGTGCTTTCCTGTATTTACGCAGGAATCCGGCCGGATCTGGAATTCCGGAAGGATGCGGTCCTGATCTGCGATGATATTTCCTGCGGTGTCGTGCCGACGGATACGACACTTCGGGCGTGGCGCGAGGAGACCGGGCGCACGCTCGGCGCGCTTGCAAGACAGGCGGAGCATGTAACGCGTATATTCTGCGGTCTGCCGCAGAAGCTTAAATGAGGCGCGTCTCAATCATCCGTCACGGCATGACGCCGGCGACGGAGCGCCATCTGTACTGCGGAAGCAGTGATGTCCCGCTTTCTCCCGAAGGGCGGAAGGAACTGATCCGGAAAAAGAATATGTACCGGTATCCTGATCCGGAGGGCTGTTCCTTTTATACAAGCGGCATGAGAAGGACAGAGGAGACACTTGAGCTGCTGTACGGACCTGTTTCTCATGGCATGCGGCCGGATTTAAAGGAAATGGACTTTGGAGAGTTCGAGATGCATACGTATGACGAGCTGAGGGATATGCCGTCATACATAGCCTGGATTACAGGTGATAATGATGAAAATGTCTGTCCCGGCGGCGAGAGCGGTGCTGTCATGGAAGAACGTGCAGCGGTGGGTTTCCGGCAGCTTCTGGCCAGCGGCTGCGGTGACCTGGTGATTGTGACACACGGCGGTCCATGCGCGGCAGTCATGCGCCGGCTTTTTCCGGAGCAGGGACGGAACCGATATGAGTGGCAGCCAAAGCCCGGTGAAGGCTATGAAATACTGTTTGACGGAGAGAAGCCATGTTCCTTCAGCAGAATACCGGAGGGCATCCAAAACAGTTGAAGGGGGAGATGATTCCGTTGGGAAGCATAGCAGCAGTATTCTGCAGTCTGTCAGGAGGGGAGCGGATCGTGTCAGCCGTCGCGGCCGGCTTTCTGCTGGATTTTATATTCGGAGATCCTGCATGGATCTACCATCCGATCCGGATGATCGGTAATCTGATTTCATTTCTGACGCGTACAATCCGCGGCATTCTGCCGAAGACAAAGGCGGGAGAGCACGTGGGTGGCGGTCTGCTTGTTATTCTGACAGTTGCTGTATCCGCCGCGCTGTCCTGGATCGTTCTGTATCTGCTGTATAAGATTTCCCCGATTGCCGGTTTCGCGTTGGAGGCGGTTCTCTGCGGTCTTCTTGTCGCGGCCAGATCGCTGCAGCGTGAAAGCATGAAGATATACCATCTCCTCAAAAAAGACGATCTGGAGGGCGCGCGGAAAGCAGTTTCCATGATTGTAGGAAGAGACACGGACAAGCTGAGCACGGAGGGCGTTGTCAAGGCAGCGGTGGAAACGGTGGCTGAGAATGCCTCTGACGGTGTGATCGCGCCGCTTTTCTGGATGATGATCGGCGGGGCCGTCTGGGGCTTTGGATATAAAGCAGTCAATACCATGGATTCCATGGTCGGGTATAAAAACCGGGAATTCCGTTATTTCGGGACGTGTGCCGCGATAACGGACGATGTCGTGAACTTTCTGCCGGCACGGCTTGCCGCGCTGTTTATGATCGCGGCGTCGTTTCTTTTAAGAATGGATGCCGGAAATGCGGCGCGGATCTGGAAACGTGACAGACGGAAGCATGCCAGCCCGAATTCGGCGCAGACGGAATCTGTGATGGCCGGAGCACTTGGACTGCAGCTGGCCGACGATGCTTCCTATTTTGGAGAAACCGTTCATAAACAGCATATCGGCGACGCAAAAAGAGAGCCGGTACCGGAGGATATTATCCGCGCGGACCGGCTGATGATGGCAGCCTCCTGGCTGTCTCTCCTTGTGTTTGCTCTTCTTCGTTATCTGGCTTTTGCAATGCTACATGGAATATAATAAGGCATTGACGATGCAGGCGGCGATATTGCTGCCGCCCTTGCGGCCGCGGGCCACGATATACGGGATCTCTGTTTCCATGATCATTTCCTTTGCCGGTACGACATTGACGAAGCCTACGGGCACGCCGATGATAAGTGCCGGTTTTATTCTGCCCTCGTCGATCAGCTTTTTCAGATGGATCAGAGCGGTCGGGGCATTTCCGATGGCGAAAATAAGCGGTTTTGCTGTATGTGTGTCAACGGCTTTATCCATGCTTGTTACGGCTCTTGTACAGCCCTCTTTCCGGGCACGCAGGGCCACATCCTCATCCGACATGAAGCAGTGTACCTCTCCGCCGAAGGCGGCAAGCCGCTTCTTGTTGATGCCGGCCATTGCCATATGGGTATCTGTCACGATATCGGCGCCAGAGCGGATGGCTTCCTTTGCCTTTTCAACCACACCGGGTGAAAAGCAGAGACTGTCGGCGTAATCGAAGTCGGCACTCGTATGAATGCAGCGTTTAACGATCAGTTCGGTGCCCGGTATCAGCTTCTTATCGCCGAGCTCCTCCGTGATGATTTCAAAGCTTCTTTTCTCAATATCGGCCGGCATGACCTGTTCAATCTTATATTCCATTCTTAAAACCTCCCGCGCAGTTACTGTATGTTTCTGTCAAGTTTCATGATCTTGTAGATTTCATCCATTTTAAGAGATTTCCGGAGTCCCTCCGCAAGTCGTCTGTACTGGGTTTCCTTGAAGTCCTGATAGTCCATAAAGCCGAGCTTCGACATATCAAGACCTTTTCGTTTCCCGAGTGCTTCGATCAGCGACCGGGAGACATCCTCGCGGTCAAAGATACCGTGGATATATGTTCCGAAGACATTTTTTCCACGGGCTCCGTCGTATTTGGTCATGCCGTTCTGGTCCGTAACAGATGTAAACGGCGCCGTGGTGTCTCCGGTGAGGGAGGTTTCCCCCATATGGATTTCATAGCCCTCTAATGCTGCACTGCCCAGTCCGTCCATCCCGTCCGTGTCGTCAAGCGGGAGAATGGATCCGGTGACGCGGGTGCGTGTTTTCTGCGGGGCGAATACGGTATCGATGTCAAGAAGGCAGAGTCCCTGCATTTCGCCGCCTTCCTCGGAATGATGCGGGTCGGAAAGTGTTCTCCCGAGCATCTGGTAGCCGCCGCAGACGCCGAATACGATCGTCCCCGACGCTGAGGCTTTCTGGATGGAAGCTTCCAGACCGTTCTGGCGCATCCACTTCAGGTCGCCCATTGTGTTTTTCGTTCCGGGCAGGATGATCATGTCCGGGGCCCCTAAATCGCGGGTGCTTCCGACATAGCGGAGCGTGACGCCGGGAATCGTTTCGAAAATATTGAAATCGCTGAAATTGGAAATCCGCGGTAGGCGAATCACGGCTATGTCGATCTGCCCGACTGCGCTGTGGTGTTCAAAGCGGTCTGTCAGACTGTCTTCGTCCTCAAGGCGGACATCCAGATACGGGCAGACGCCGAGGACAGGAATGCCGCATTTTTCCTCCAGCATGGCGACACCGGGATCCAGAATTGACCGGTCGCCGCGGAATTTATTGATGATTAAACCCTTGACACGGTCCCGTTCAGACGGGGTGAGAAGACTGACTGTGCCGTAGAGCTGAGCAAAGACGCCGCCGCGGTCGATATCGCCCGCAAGGAGAACGGGCGCGTCGGCCATTTCAGCCATACCCATATTGACGATATCCTCACTGTGGAGATTGATCTCGGCCGGACTTCCGGCACCCTCGATTACAATGATATCATACATCGACGCAAGAGAATCATATGCATTTCTAACGACAGGAAATAATTTCTTTTTATATTGAAAATATTCACGCGCGTCCATGTTTCCGAGTACTTTCCCCATGACGATGACCTGCGATCCTGTGTCATTCGTGGGCTTTAAAAGGATCGGATTCATACAGGCCTTCGGCGCGATTCCGGCTGCTTCCGCCTGCATGACCTGTGCCCTTCCCATTTCAAGACCTTCATCCGTGATGAAAGAATTCAGCGCCATGTTCTGTGATTTGAACGGTGCGGTGCGGTAGCCGTCCTCCCGGAAAATCCGGCAGAGTCCGGCGGCGATCATGCTTTTGCCGGCACCTGACATGGTTCCCTGTATCATAATTGACCGAGCCATTTTATCAACCTCTCATTCTCATACGGCAGCTTGACAGCTGTACGGTAGCAGCCCTTGTAAAGGCCTGTGTAATTGCTGCAGTCACGCAGCATCATTCCACGCTCCAGAGCTTTTTCCCCAAGCTCCGGCGGCCCTTCGAAGAGAATATAGTTGGCATGTGATTCGTATACTGTGTATCCCAGCTCTTTCAGCGCCTCCGTCATGCGGGGACGTTCTGTATGGATAATGTCGCGGGCGCGCGATACGTATATTTCCTCGGAAAGCGCCGCGAGGCCGGCCTTCTGGGCGATAACGGAAATGTTCCAGGGCTGGATAAACTGGCGCATCGCCTGCAGCAGATTCTGGTCGGAAGTAAGTCCGTACCCGAGCCGGAAGCCTGCCATGGCGTATTTCTTTGTAAAAGCCTTCAGGAGAAAAAGATTCGGGTACTCCTTTATTAGGCTTGTAGCGGAACAGGATTTCGGGTCGTCCGTAAAATCCAGAAAGCATTCATCGAGCAGAACACGGATATGCCTGTCTCTGCAGACGGTCAGAACGCGTTCAATTTCATCTCTGCTCATCAGTGTTCCCGTAGGGTTGTTCGGATTGCACAGAAACAGCAGATCAGTACTGTCTGTAAGAGCTGCAGTCAGATCGCCGCTGTGAATTGTGAAGCCGTCGTTTTTATCAAGCATCAGGTACCGGATCGAACAGTCGATTGTACTGAGGCTTTCCTCATATTCGGAAAAGGTCGGAGCGGGAAGCAGGACACTGCGCGGGCGCAGAGCAAGCGAAAACGCATATATAAGCTCCGCCGCGCCATTTCCGAACAGAATGGAATGTTCGGGTACTTTTTCGTAATGGGAAAGCGCGCTCCGAAGAGCCCGGCATTCCACATCGGGATAACGGCAGGATTCTGCAATACCTGCGGCTGCCGCCTTTTTAACGGATTCCGGAAGACCGAGCGGATTGATGTTGATGGAAAAATCCAGGATATCCCTGTTGATGAGACTGCTGCGGTAGATATCGCCGCCGTGTAAAGCTGTCATGATTTCTGCCTTTCTGTGTTAGTGAGCGGAACAATTCAGAAACTGCTCCACGATTTCGGGTCTGCTGTAATAATGGATATGCGGGAAGCCCGCAAGAAGCGTATCCGTGCTGTACATGCACGGCCAGCTTCTGCCGCTTTCAGGCTTGACTGCCTGAAAGGCGCTGCCGCAGTTTTCAGCATCGAAATAATGAAATTCGTGGCCGCGCATACCACCGGTATCTTTGCCGAATACGGTGCCGCCTTCCAAATTCACGTATCCGAACCGTGTCAGGCGCGGTGTGCGGAAGCCGCGTCCGGTTAAGACGCCTGCCATCGGCCAGGAATGACCGTTCATATCTTCAAGTGCTTCCAGAAGATACAGAAAGCCGCCGCATTCAGCGATACACGGCATGCCGCCTAGAACGGACCGGCGGACCGCTTCGCGCATGGCTGTATTTTCAGACAGAGCTTCGGCATAAATTTCAGGATATCCTCCATAGAGTAGAAGGCCGTCCAGATTATCCGGAAGCGCGCGGTCATGAACCGGTGAAAACGGTATCAGACTGGCTCCGGCTTCCTCGAACAGCTCCAGATTATCTCTGTAAAAGAAGCAGAATGCCTCATCTCTGGCCAGTCCGATGCGTTTCCCGCGCCGCTCTGTACCGGCGGCAATGCCGGCAAACGGAATGTCAAGCCACGATTCAGGTATCTCAGGCGCGCCGTCGGCAATGGCCATGAGACGTTTCATATCGATCGTTCCGGCAAGTGTGTCACGAAGCGCGGCAAGCGTTTCCTTAAGTCCTGCGACTTCCTCCGGGAGCACGAGCCCCAGGTGGCGGCTTTCCAGGGTACAGTCCTTAAGCTCGGGCACATAGCCGATCACCGGTATATTTGTTTCACGTTCGATCAGCTCTTTCAAACCATCGAATACATGGCTGCTGATGTGGTTCAGAATCACGCCGGATATGCGGCTGTCGTTCCGGAAATCAGCAAAGCCCTTCACGGCGGCGGCAGCAGACAGATACGTACCGCGCGCGTCGAGGATCAGGATGACCGGTGTGCCGGTAATGCAGGCGATGTCATAGGAGCTGGCGGCTGTCGTGCGTCCGGAAAGACCGTCGTAATATCCCATGACGCCCTCCAGCACCGCGATGCTGTTCCGGCCGTGCTTTGCAAAGGAATACCGGACACCTGCCTCACCCATCAGGAAGGAATCCAGATTGCCGCCCGGAACATCCTGAACATGGTGGTGGAACATCGGATCGATATAGTCGGGACCACATTTGAACGCCGACGTTTTCCGGCCGGAATGTTTGATGAGCTCCAGAATGCCGCAGGTGATCAGTGTCTTGCCGCTGCCGCTTCTGGGTGCGGTGATCAGGATTCGTGGTATTTTCATAGGCCGCTCCCTTCGAAACTGAGAATCCAGATGGGATTCTGGCCTGTCATCATGTGATAACGGCCGGCTTTTTTTGCCCGCGATACGGAAATCTGTACAATGTCAGGCTCGGTAAAGGGAAGGCTGCGGACCGCGTCCAGAGTTTCCTGCATCGATTCAAGCGCGATCACATTTATCGTGATTCGGACACGGGGATTCATATGAAGCAGCGTGTCCAGTATTTCCTTCATATGACCGCCGGAACCGCCGATAAAAGCATGGCTGGGGGAAGGCAGTCCTGCAAGTGCCTCCGGAGCCTCGCCGGACACAGCAGTCAGATTGTCTGCCGCAAAAAGGCGGCGGTTCTGTTCGATCAGCGCAAGACCTTCTTCATTGCGTTCGATCGCGAATACCTTTCCGTCCGGAACGACTGCCGCGATTTCAACCGACACGGAGCCGGTGCCGGCACCGATGTCGAAAACGACGGAATCGGTATGAAGACGCAGCTTGGAGAGTGAAACCGTCCGGACTTCCTCCTTTGTCATCGGAACGCTGCCGCGTATGAAAAGCTCATCCGGATATCCGAAGCTGCTGCCCCTGAGAAGATATTGCCCGGGAGAACCAGCCGGCGGGTTCCATTCTGTCATCATGACGGAGAGCTTTCCGGTACGAAGCGCGGTCAGCTCCTTTGCTTTTCCGCGGATGATGCGCTCCTCCTCATAGCCAAGCTGTTCCCCGATCATCACATCCGTATCACCCATGCCGCATTCCGTAAGGCTCCGGCATTGTCCGGCAGCCTCGTCCTCTGTTCCCAGAAGGGCGAAAACGCGGCCGTATCTGGCGGTATTGTTTACCAGGCTGCCCTCTGCTCCGTGAAGGGACAGAACATGTACATCATCCCAGGATGTACGCAGCTTCCCGCAGAAATAGACGAGAGAGGAGATGCCGCAGAGAACCTCCGGCCGGAAGCCGAATGTCTTTTCGATGCCGTCAAAGAGCTTCCGGGCGCCGCTGTAAAAGCCTGTATCGCCGGACAGAACAATAGCTGTCCGGACATACTCCGGATGAACTTTGACATATGTCAAAATACTTTCCGATTTCCATTCACAGTGCAGCTTTGCATTGCCGCCGGCCTTTGCGGCTGTTTCAACGATCCGCTTCGCGCCGATGATAAGATCGGCGTTTCTGCAGCACGCGGCAGCTTCCTGTGTCATATTTTCGATGCGTCCGATTCCGATTCCTACAAGCGTAATGCTGCGCGTGCTTTCCGGAATTTCAAAGCGTTCAGCAAGCGCCCTGCGGCATTCATCATAGGAAAGGCCCTCTTCCGTGACAGGATTTCCGATGACGACGAGTTTCACGCCGCATCTGGCGGCAGCGCTTTCTTTTTCCGGGAAACCGCCGGCCTCCCCGGTGTTTTTCGTGACGAGATACGCGGCCTTTGTCTGGTGGATCAAAGCAATGTTCATTTCCTCTGAAAAAGGACCCTGCATGCAGATCAGGTGCGAACCGCGGATGTTCAGCCGGCTGCATTCGGCAGCGATTTCCGGCAGGGAAAGAACGCGTGCGTAAACACGTTCCTCATAATCCGGGAGGGCAGTGAAAAACGGCAGCTCCTTGCTGCCCGTCGTAAGCAGAATGTTGCCGGAAGTGTTTTTCAAATATCCGGCGGCCTGCGCGGGAGAAGAGACGAAAATCATGCTGTCATCCGGTGGAGAAGCAGCACCGTCCGCCGGAGCCATGGCGCGCAGCAGCCGCATATAAGGAAGACGGAGTGATTCACACGCCGCGCGGATATTCCTTGTGGCTTCGCAGGCGTACGGATGTGTCGCGTCGATTACGATCTCAGGCTGTATGGATGAAAGAAATGATTTCATCCGCTCCTCATCCATGATTTCCTGTGAAACACTCAGATTGCCGTGCTTCTTAAGCAGACTTTCCCCGTACGCTGTCGTAACGCAAGCGTGTACGCTGATTCCGGCGTCGGTCAGGTATTCGGTTATTCTGCGGCCTTCATTCGTACCGGCGAAGACGACAGCGGTTTTAGCTGTTTTGATTGACATCCTTGTATCCTCTCGGTGTGACCATTTTTCCATTTATGATTTTTGTCGCCGCGTTTCCGATAAAAACAGTCGAAAACATATCGGCTTCATAGCTCTTAAGCTCGTCAAGCGTCATGACGGCGGCGGCTTCACCCTCTCTTCCGATCTGGCGGACGACAGCGCAGACAGTGGAAACATCTTTGTGACGCAGCAGGATGGAGCAGGCTTTTTCCAGATAATCCTTTCGCTTATGGCTCATCGGGTTGTAAAGGCAGATGACAAAATCGGCGTCCGCAGCAGCATCCAGACGTTTTTCGATCTTTTCCCACGGCGTCAGGAGATCGCTTAAGGAAATCAGGCAGAAATCATGGATCAGAGGCGCACCGAGAATGGCGGCACCGCTCATTGCAGCTGTTACACCGGGAATCACGGTGATTTCGATATTCTTTGTTTCGGTTCCGGATTCCTTCAGCGCTTCGCCGACCTCGTACATCAGTCCGGCCATTCCGTAAACACCGGCGTCTCCGCTGCAGATCATGGCCGTTGTATGTCCTTCCAGGGCCTTATCATACGCGAGACGGCAGCGGTCTGCCTCCTTGCGCATCGGAGTCGTTAAGAATTCCTTTCCCGGAAAATGCTCGCGGACAAGATCGACGTAAACGGTATAGCCGATGATCACGTCGCAGTCCTCGAGGGCTTTTGCCGCTTCAATTGTCATTTGTTCATATCTGCCGGGGCCGATCCCGACTACATAGATACTGCTCATGGTTTTCCTCCGCAATTCATGATTCATTAAAGAAGTGATGTGTCGATGGCCGCCGCGGCCGTAACATGATCGGCAATTGTTTTCCGGCAGATCAGGATGCCGCTTTCACATGCCAGGACCGCGCTTCGTTCGCAGACATTACTGACGCCGGTCTGTTTCTGAACAAAAAGGGATTCGGAAAAATCTCCCCGGACGCTATTCAGTTCGCTTTCTGAAAAGGTTACGAACGGCAGTTTCCGTTCTTTGCAGAATCCGAGTATGCCGGGCTCATCCTTCTTAAGGTCGATGCTGGCGATCAGGCGGATGCAGTGCGGCTGGATGCCTGTCGTTTCACAGAGCGTACCGACCGCATTCGCGATCTGTGACTGCGCGGCGCCTTTGCGGCAGCCGATGCCGACCGCTACACAGGAGATGCCATAGAGCAGAGCGGCCGAAATCTGTTTTGCAAGCGCTTTATTCTCCAGCTGCAGACCGTTATCCTGTCCGTACAGATCAACGGCAAAGCATTTTTCCCGGTCGGTTGCTGTTGTGATGACCGGCTCGGCGCCGAGCGCCGCGGCAATTTTAAGCGTCCATTCGTTGGCCCTTCCAAGATGGCCGGAGAGCAGTGAAATACAGTATTTCCCCTGTTCATCGATGACGAGCACAGCCGGATCCGTGCGCTTGTCGTTGACAAACGGCGCGATCAGCCGGACGGCGATGCCCGCGGCTCCTATGAAAATCAGAAGCGAAGCAGTCTGCCACATTTCACCGATCCATCTGCCGGTGTCATGGCAGATATTCTGTCCGGTGACTGCTTCGGGCGTATATCGGCTTTTCAGGCGAAGGTCCGTGCTGACTCCGGTATTCTTGAGAAATTGTTCGAGTCCCTGTCCGACGGCAAAGCCGCTGGACGTAAAGGCTATGATTCCTGCGTTCATCAGTGGCTGGCCTTTCTGAATTCCGTCGTGAAGCCAGGGTCATACAGCTTCGACCGGTCATACTGTGTATGGGATACGGCTTTCCCGACGATGATGAGTGCTGTTTTTGTGATGTTGTTTTCTCTGGCTGTTTCCGCAAGGTGCGAGACATCGGTGACAAACCGCTCCTCGTCGGGCCAGGTTGCCTTATATACAATGGCTGCCGGTGTATCCGGCGAATAACCGCCGCTTATCAGCTTCGCGCTTAATTCCTCCAGCATTCCCGTGCTCAGGAAAATAACCATGGTGGCACCGTGGGACGCCAGCTTTTCGATGCTTTCCGACTCCGGTACCGGTGTGCGTCCCGCCATTCGTGTGATGATCACACTCTGCGAAACATCAGGAAGCGTGTACTCCATATTGAGCGCGGCCGCGGCACCGCAGAAGGCGCTGACGCCGGGACAGTATTCGTAGGAAATACCCTTTTCATCGAGAACATCCATCTGCTCCCGGATGGCTCCGTACAGGCATGGATCCCCGGTATGAAGGCGGACGGTGGTTTTGCCGTCCGTTTCGCCTTTTTCCATGACATTCAATACCTCTTCCAGTGTCATGCGGGCGCTGTTGTATATATCACAGCCCGGTTTCGCATAGTCGAGCAGGGCGGGATTGACGAGGGAACCCGCGTATATGATGATGTCAGCTTTTTCCAGCAGATTCTTTCCACGTACAGTGATCAGATCGGCCGCTCCGGAACCGGCCCCAACAAAATAAATCATAAGTCCTCCTTTACTATGAGAAGCGAAAAATATCCGGCGTTATCCGGTATATCTTCCGTGCGGGAATAGATCTTTTCCCCTTCCATGCAGCAGTTTTCAACCATGAAGCCGTTTTTGCCGGCTTGGTCCAGTGTGGATTTCACTTCTGCCATCTTCTTTCCGGCCTTCATCAGCACCTTCGTTCCGGACAGCAAAAGTCCCTCTTCAATCTGATAGGAAGCCGGCAGTACATGCAGCTCGTCGGAGTTTTCCGTGAGGCTCATGTTCAGGCGTGCGGCGGCGGCGCAGAAGGATGTGATGCCATTTACAATCCGGGTTTCATAGCCTCTTGCGCCGACGAGCCGGTGTACATACATATAGGTGGAGTAGACGGTAGGATCGCCAAGCGTCAGGAACGAAACCTGCTTTCCTTCATCGAGAAAGCGGATGGCGGTGTCCGCGGCAGCCTTATGGGAAGCACGCAGAATTTCACGGTCCTTTGTCATAGGCATTGCGACAGCAATGATTTCTTTTGCTTTTATTTCCGGGCATGCTCCTGCGGCGATCCGGAAGGCGACACTTTTCTCCGGTGTCTCTCCCGGTACAAGGATTACGTCGCTTTCGCGCATTGTCCGGACAGCGAGCATCGTCATCATTTCCGGATCACCCGGCCCGACGCCGATACCGTACAGGCATTTCATATTAATCTCCCCTCTCTGTTGGAAAATAGAATCACATCAAATTGAATCGCACCGTTTGCGCGGTGATCGAGGTAATACAGAATCCGGTCTTTTACAATTGCCATAGTATCCTCCAAACAGTCGGACTGCTTCAGAATCTCCACGCCGTCTTCTGTCGTTGCCGCGTCAAGCAGCGCCAGTGCTGTCTGAATATCCGCTCCGGCAGTAAGCGCGCAGGCGGAAAGGACTTCGAGCCGGCAGTCGCTTTCGCGGGAATGGGTGTTCATGATACCGCCGGCGACCTTGATGAATTTACCGATATGTGCGACAAAAAGAATGTTCCGGACGCCCATATTGACGGCTATGTCAATGGTCTTTCCCACGAAATTGGAGCAGATGAGATCCGGTTCCCGGTGAAGCTCATGCATTGCGAAATGCTTTCCGTAATTGCCCGGTGAGATCAGCAGATCTTTTTTGCCGGCGGAGGCGAGCATGCTCATTTCTGTTTCAATCGTTTTAATCAGGGCTTCCTCACTCATCGGCACGACGATGCCGCTTGTTCCGAGAATCGAAAGTCCGCCTTCGATGCCGAGCCGCGGGTTGAAGGTATGCTCCGCGGTGATTTCACCGCCGGGAATGCTGATGGTAACCGTCAGTCCTTCTGTATATCCACAGGAAGCACAGATTTCCTCCAGAGACTTCGTAATCATTTCACGCGGCACGTGATTGATGGCGTATTCTCCGACATTCTGGTCAAGACCCGGCTTCGTTACACGGCCGACGCCGGGGCCGCCCTGTATGTGGATGCCGGGCTCACGGCACCGTTCTACCGTCGAATACACAAGCATGCCTGTTGTGGCGTCCGGATCGTCACCGCCGTCTTTTCGTATGGCGCACGAGGTTTTTGCGCGGTCCATCTGAATATCCAGGACCTCCAGATGAAGCAGGACACCGCCCGGCGTATCGAGCCCGACTTCATCGATGGTGCTGCCGGAGAACATCATAATGGCAGCGGCTTTTGAGGCTGCTGCTGCGCACGAGCCGGTCGTATAGCCGAAGGACAGCTTCTTTCCTTCATGGATAATGTAGTTTTCTTCCAGGTTTCTTTTAAAGGTCATGCGTTATTCTTCCGTTTCTGCGATATGCCGGACAAATATACTCCGGATCTGCGGATATTCGCCGAGTCCCCGCATGATGAAGTCGGTTTCATAGCCGGCGTTCCGGAACTGGCTGTACCAGGATTCCGGGTCGTCACCGGCCATATCGTTCGAGGCATGTTCACCGGCTACGATCATAAACGGGATCAGTGTGATCTTTCGGGGCGCCGCCTGACGGATCAGCTTCATCAAGGTATCCATATATGGATATGCTTCGACCGTTCCGACAAAAATATTCGGACAGCCGCGGTCCTTGAACTGATAGTCGAGCGCCGCGTACATGGAGTTTGCGTAATGCGCGGTGCCGTGCCCCATAAGAACGAGCGCGTGATCCGGCTCAAACGAGGCATATTCGTCCCGTATGATGCGGATGACGCTGTCACAGTCTTTCTTTGATGAAAGAAGCGGCGCGCCGAAGCGGATCGAGTGGAACAGACTGCTCAAGGAACGGGCATCCTTCTGCATCAGTTCGTTTTCTTCTCCGTTCAGAATGTGCGTCGGCTGAACGATGACGTCGGTGATTCCGTCGGCCGCCATCTGTTCCATGGCCTGCTTCACATTCAGGATGACCGTCCCGTCACGTTTCTGAATGCGCGACATGATCATGCCGCTTGTCCAGGCGCGTCGGACGGATGCATCAGGGTAAGCGGCGGCGATATCCTGCTCGATAGCATCGATCGTTTTCCGGCGTGTATCATTATGTGTCGTGCCGAAGCTTACGACCAGGATGCCTTTCTTTGACGGACGGCCGCCGGATACAGGAGTATCCGCGGCGATATCCTTATTGCCGTGGATACTTTCGATATCCGCGACGAGCTCCGCCAGATTGACAGGCTGTTTCATGGATGTTTTCAGAACACCCTTCTGACAGAGCCGTTCAAAAATCTCCATGACGGCAGGCTTCGTCAGATTCGTCTTCTTCAAAGCACTTTCATTGGAAAAAACCTCCGAAGGGGTTCCCTGCATCAAAACCTTTCCCTCATCGAACAGTATGACGGAATCTGCCCACGCAAGCGCGTAATCGACGTCGTGCGTCGCCATCATTACGGTGATGCCCTCCGCCGTAAGCCGGTCGACAATCCCGTTGACGATCGCTGTATGCTTTGGATCGAGAGCTGCCTGGGGTTCGTCGAGAATGATGATATCGGGATGCATGACGAGAATGTCCGCGATGGATACCTGTTTCTTCTGACCGCCGGACAAGGTGTGGACAGGCATATCCCGGAACGGGGAAATTTCAAGCTCACCGATCACATTTTCAACTTCCCTGCGTACCTGATCCTCCGGCATTTCAAGATTCATGACACCGAAAGAAATCTCCTGAAAAACGCTGGCGGAAAAAAGCTGACTGTCCGGGTCCTGGAAAACAATGCCGATTTTGCTCCGCAGAGCCAGCAGACCTTTTCTGGAATAATCCGCTGGTTTTCCGTTAAAATACAACGTTCCCTTCGACGGCCGGTGAATTCCGTTGCAGCAGAGAAAAAAAGTGGATTTGCCGGATCCGTTTGCACCCATGCAGGCGACCTTCTGACCGCGCAGGATTTCGAGCGAAAGGCCGGAAAGCGCGTAGTGCTTGTCGTCATTATAGGAAAAATAAAGATCATCAGCCTTCAGGATGATATCGCTCTGACCGGTCATAAATGTCCTTTCTGTCAGAATACTGACTTAATATATTCGTACGCAGACGCTGAGCACGCACAGAAGTGATTCGCAGAGCAGGATTGCCATTATTTCATTTGTCTTCGGCGCGTAATTTTCCTCCAGAACCCGGATATTGCCCTCGTAGCAGCGGGATTCCATGGCGTCATACATTTCATTCGCACGTTTGACTGAAAGGACGAGCAGGACGGAAACCATCGTGCCGAAGGAGCGGACGGAGGTTTTAAAATCCTTGTTGCCAAGGCGGGAATGCTGGGCTGTCGTGATGTTCTTTGAAACCGCCATCAGGAGAAAAATAAAACGGTAGATCAGCAGCATCATCTCGCGGATCAGCATAGGAAAGTGCATCTTGTGCATGACGAGCTGGATGTCGACCATTGTTGTGTTCAGGGATAAGAAGTAAAGGCACGAAACGGAGGCGAGCGCCGTCAGAATCAGGCGCGCGGCAAGCCAGAGCGAGGCGCGGCTGCCGGTGATATAGTAGGAGCCGACGGCGAACGCGTACGCGTCGAGCGGTGTTTTGGAGATGTTGACGATGATGGCTATTGTGCTGAGAATCAGAAAGCCGAGCGGAATGAGCATCAGCTTCCGGTAGCGGGGATACGGAATCCCGCCAAGCCCCAGCGTCAGTACGGCGTTGAGTGCCAGTACGATGAGAGAAACCAGAATCGAGCGCGATGCCACGCAAAGCACCAGTGTCACGACAGCGTAGATGAATTTCTCACTGGCGTTGACGTACCGCAGTTTGGAACGATAGCTTAAGTGATCGATGGTTATCATGAATGCTGCCTCATTTCGGATGGATTTACAAGTCGCTGTTGTTTCTGCCAAGCTTCTTTCGCTCATACATTCTTCCCAGGAAAAAGAAAAGAATGCCGGTACCGATCGCGGTCTGAATACAGAAGAAAAGCGTTTCCATCTCAGACGGAACCTCGCCGCCCAGAAGCTTCTCCAGAACCGGCACGGTCCAGGGGGTGTACGATTTGCCTGTTACCTCGGATACCGTTTCGCTTCCCTGGTCGTCGGAACCGCCGAAATCCGCGCCGCGCAATGCAAAAAGCGGAACAAAGACGAGCAGCAGGCAGACGATGGAAAGAATGAGGACAAGTCTTTTATTTTTCCTGCTCATCTGCGGCTTCCTCCTTTTTCAGATAGCCAATTTCTTTTAATTCCTTTACAGCGAAAGATTCAAGCGCTATCATAATGATTACGGTCAGGACACCTTCCAGAACGGCAAGCGGCAGCTGGGTCGGGGCAAAGACTCCGAGAAATTTAAGAAACGACGCCTGGATACCGCCGGATTCGGAGGGGTATGCCAGTGCTAGCTGGAAGCTTGTCACGCAGTATGTAAAAAGATCTCCGATGGAAGCGGACAGGAAAACGGATACATTCCGGCTGACCTTGAGTTTCCTGCACAGCGCGTAGATGCTGTAGGAAACGAAGGGCCCGGCAATCGCCATGGAGAAGGTGTTTGCACCGAGTGTTGTGAGCCCGCCGTGCGCCAGCAGAATAGCCTGGAAGAGAAGCACGATAATGCCGAGTATGCCGACCGATGCGGGACCGA
>Ga0160425_1001083_pt1 | contig 28748 bp, 22 predicted proteins | sample BioMet8_FD_108193 | JGI IMG/M metagenome (GOLD analysis project Ga0160425, IMG submission 108193) | Microbial communities from bioreactor (seeded with sewage sludge) at Lawrence Berkeley National Lab, California, USA - Biofuel... | ecosystem: Engineered > Bioreactor > Anaerobic > Unclassified ...
CATACATATAGTATAATCCTAAATGGCGTATAATACAAGTGTTGGCGGTAATTTATCGCTATGCATATAGGATATCTGAACCACTACACAGGCGGGCTTTCATCTCGGAGACAAGTCACCGAGTATTCCCGCCCGACTTCTTAAAAACAGAAACAGGAACGGGGCGGGCCGTTCCTGTTTCATGTTTGGAGAAATGAGGGGATGAAGAATGATGAAAAAGTAAGCTGTTTGCTGCTTACATATCCTTTATACCCCGCCAACCTTAAAATAACTTAAAATCCGTCTTGCCTGAAATTATCAGCCCTTGCTGTGATCGAAACCGAACATTATTTCCGCACCGCTGCAAAAACTGTTCACCTCGATATACTGAGTTCTTCCCGCCCTGTCGCCGGAGAAACTAACATCGATGCGGGAATTGTAGACGCCTTTGGGGTTTGCAAGCATAGCGGCGCCGCCGCCTGCTGCAATGCTGTATCCGTCAAAGCCCCAGTAGGCGCAAAGCTTCTCGCAGAAGTCGTCCATGGTCATGGTCGTGTCGAAAAGGTCACCGTAATTGTCGCACCATTTTGCGTGATTGAGAGATCTCACCACTAATAACACAAAAAGCCGGCCCGCGGGTCGGCTTTTTCATAATTATATCGTTTAAAGACCCGCCGCGTACAGCGCCGCACCGTAGGCGCCGCATATCTGGGCCTCCGGGCAGACGTAAAGTTCCACGCCAAGGTGTTCGCCGATGGCGCGCACCACGCCTTCGTTTCTGGCTACGCCGCCGGTGATGATATATCGCTCCTCACCGCCTACGCGGCTGACCAGCGCGGCAATTTTTGAGGCAACGGAGTTGTTGAGCCCGTGGACTATGTCGTCCACATCACGGTTCTGAGCCACCAGCGTCACCACCTCGGACTCGGCGAACACGGTACACATGCTGGAAATGATGATGTCTTCATGCCAGCGCAGCCCGGACGCGCTCATGTCATCCATGCTCATGCCCAGCGTGCGGGCCATCATCTCCAGAAAGCGGCCGGTGCCGGCGGCGCATTTGTCGTTCATGGCAAAGTTCAGCACCTTGCCGTCCGGGGCGAGGCGTATGACCTTGCTGTCCTGACCGCCGATGTCGATGACCGTCCGCGCCTCCGGCAGCAGCCGGTGGGCACCCTTGGCATGGCAGCTTATCTCGGTGATATTCTCGTTATCGCCGCCTATATTTGCTCTGCCGTAGCCGGTGGCCACCACGCGGGCTATCTGCCCGCGGCTGAGGCCGGACTTTTTCAGCACCTCGCCTAGAGCGGCGTCCGCGCTTTGTCGGGCTCCGCCCCCGGTGGGCAGAACGCAGGAGGCGACGATATTTCCGTCGGCGTCCGTGATAACGGCGTCCGTGCTGGCGGAGCCGCTGTCCACACCGGCAAAGTATCCTGCTCCGTCCGCGGGGGCTTTCCGGGATTCAGAAACTCCGCCGAAGGTTTCACCGAAGGCCTCCAGACGGGTGCGCAGCTGACCGCTGCTTTGGAGGGTGTAATCCGTTTCCACCTTCACTATTGGAACACAGGAATGCGTTCGGGCGTCGGCATATTCCAGCCCGTAGTAGTCGCAGAATTTTATCGTATGATATATGACTCCACGCAGGTTGGGGTCGGCAAACAGCGCCCGCCGGGGCGAGGAGTCCGCCATGCGCCGGCAGGGGAGCTGGCCCAGAAGCGCGGCTGCGTAAGTGAGCATAATGTCGCCACCGTCCATCGGCATGGTCACGTCCCTGTTTCCAACGCAGGTAAGGTTGCGCACCAGACCGCAGGCGGCGCGGGCCATGTCCTCGGTGGCTTTTCCGGCTCTGGCACCCAGTATGGCCACATACGGTCCTGGGAGAATTTCCGGCTTTTTGAAAGACTTTTTAAAAAGCTCTTGGTCGAACTCGCGCCCGCTGTACGCGGCATAGGCGTCCTTCAGGCGCTCAAGCTCCTTCGCGTACCGTGCCCGCTGGCACTCGCTGTCAGTGTGGGGCAGGTCCAGGAGAAATAAAAACCGGCAGCAGCCCTTTTTCAAAAGCACATCGTATACCCGGCGCATTACGTCGCAGCAGTTTACCAGCACCAGCTCGTCAGCGCAGCCGGTAAGCGCCGCCTGCATGACGGATTTGCCGAAGCCACAGAGATTCGCGTGGGCCGCGCTCTCGCCGATCTCGCAGCTTTCATACATGCCGTCCAGCACGGCGGTTTCCGCGCCGAAGCCCGCGAAAAGCTCCACCGGGGTGTATTTGCATACGTAATATACCATCACTTTGCCTCCAGCATTTCCAGAAAGGCCTCAAACCTGGTGGCCAGCTGCCCGTCACCGGTGTTGGCCGGGGCGCAGGCGTCTCCGTCCAGAATCAGAGCAGGGAGACCCTCGGCCTCCAGAGCGTCCTTCATGAGCTTGGACGCGCCCAGCGTGGCCTTGCAGCCCCAGTGAGCGAAGATAACGGCCCCGTCGGAATTCGTCAAGCGGGCCGTTTTCAGGGCATTTTCTATCCGCCCGTCCACGCTGCCGTTATAGCCTGAATAGACAAGCCGCGCCGCCATGGAGGTATACGGGTCATTCTCGTCCTGCTGGGTCGTCATGCTGTCGTAGCAAAGATCGCAGGCGGTGATGAAGGCTCTGTCGCTGAAATTCAGTATGCGGCGGAGGGAAGGCTGCATGTACGGCACTGTGTGTATCCACAGAAGCCGCTTCCCATCGGATTCGGGCGCGGCAGCGGTATCGCGCTCCAGCATGGAAAAATACTTTTCGCCGATATCTGAGCCCAGAAGTATGTGGCTCATGAAAGCACTGTACATCTCGCCGGTTACATCGCTTTTCAGGTGTCGGGACGCAGTGTGTCCAAGCCTGCGCCAGTAGCTCTCCCTGGAGAGTCTGCTGCGGCGCACCGCTGCCGAAAGAGCCTCCGGTGTGATGAGCCTGGATGAGGAGTCCTCCACAAATTCCACCATGGACCTGAGCTGACGCGCCACGTCACGAACCGCGTCCTCGTTCTTCTCATAGGGTACGTCTATAAAAAAGCATGGGACGCCGTATTTGTTCTTCAGATACGGGAAGGTCACCATGTTGCCGTCGCAGGCCAGACTGGTATATACGATGAAGCGCGGCTGCGGCATCAGCCCCGTGTCCGCTGCGCCAATAAAGGTGCGGTGGAAGGAGCACATGGTCTCCGGCACGCCGTCGGCGGCGGAGCGGTCCTGAAAGCGGGTCTCGCACCTGGCTCCCATCAGATAACCGGACACTGCCTCCAGCGAATACGGGGACAACCCGGCGGCAAAAAGCGGCTCGCAGGGGGTGAAAAGACTCACCATAGCCGCTTCCCCGGGGCGGGTCAGAGATTTAATTATTAACTCCATCACCGCAATGGCCGCAAATCTCTCCGAGGGAGTCATTGCCCGCGCGGCTTTTGGAGATCTCAGCATCATCAGGTTTGCCCTGTATCCGGTCAGCAGCAGTCTGCGCGCCCTGTCGGGGTCGCACTGGGCCAGCTCTGTCACACGGTTTCCAAACCAAGTTGTTATATCCATTTCCTTGCCTTCGCTCCGAATACAAATTTTCAAAAAATTATAGCATACAAACAGTAAAAATACCATGGACAACGAACCGCGAATGTCCGTTCTCAGCGCGATGGCAGAAGGGACTTGACAATATACTAAAAATGCTTATAATAAGTATCATTATCATTACAATTATTATTAAATTGGAGACAATATGGAAACACTTCACTGCCTGCTGATGAAAGCGCAGAATATGATGAACCGGGAGATATTGTCAGGGGCTGCAGGACTGGGACTGTCGCCCGGTCAGCCAAAAGTATTGGAGTATCTCACAGTTCACGAGGGCTGCGACCAAAAGACAATCGCAGACCACTGCGGTATTGAGCAGGCCACTGTGGGCAGCATACTGGCCCGGATGGAAAAGCTGGGCCTGGTTGAACGCAGCCGCCCGGAGAGCGACAGGAGGGCGCTGAACGTATATCTAACGGAGCACGGCAGAGCCGCCGCACGCCGCATGGCCGGTCTTTATGAAAATGCGGAGGCGGAGGCCGCCTCGGCTCTTACGCCGTCCGAGGCTGAGGAACTGCGCTGCCTCCTTGAAAAAATGTGCGTGAAGCAGTGAGGCAAATATAATAATGTAAGGCCGGCCCGTGAGGACCGGCCTTACATTATTAATTAGAATAAGAACATTATCTCTGCCTGCGGGATCGCCTTGCGGCGCCGGCACCAACAGAAACAGACAGCACCTGCTCCGCGTTTTCCATAGGCGGCAGGGCGATGCCCATGTCCCGGGCCGTCTCCACCAGTATGTCAAGAGCCTTGACTATCTGTTCCGGCTTGTGGCCGGAGGTCACGCAGTAGCGCAGGCGGGCCTTGCCCCGGGGCACGGCGGGGTACACGGCGGGCGGCACGAACACGCCCCGGTTGCCCAGTTCCACCGACAAAGCGAAAGCGTCGTCGTCGCTGCCCACAAGTATGGGTATTATGGCTGTCTTGCCGGCAAGGCAGGTGTTCAGATTGCGCTTGTGCGCCTCGTCCACAAACACCTTTATGTTGCGGTTCAGATCCTCCAGTATTTCGGGTCTGGTCTGAAGCAGACGGATCGCTTCCAGCGAGGCGGCTGCCAGAGCGGGGGAGATGCCAACAGAGAACACAAAACCTGGAAGATTATAGCGCAGATAGTCGATGAGGCATTTCCTGCCGGCAATATAGCCGCCGCAGGTGCCCAGACCCTTGCTGAGAGTGCCCATTTTTATGTCTATGTCGTCGGGCTGCAGGCCGAAGTATTCGTCCACGCCGCCGCCGGTTTTGCCCAGCACGCAGGCGGAGTGGGCCTCGTCAACCATGAGGAAGCAGCCGTAGCGCTTCTTCAGCTCCACCAGTTTGGGAATGGGCGCGATGTCGCCATCCATGCTGTATACGCCCTCCACCACGATAAGCACCTTCTCAAAGCGGCGGCGCTGGGTCTTCAAAATGCCCTCCAGAGCATCCATGTCGTTGTGGGGGAAGGGCTTGGCCGCAGCCTGGGACAGACGGCAGCCCTCGGCGATGGAGTTGTGGTCGATGGCATCGTAAATGATAAGATCGTTTTTGCCGCAGAAGTGACCCACCAGCGTCACGTTGGTGGAGTGGCCGCCCACTAGCACCAGTGCCGCCTCTGAATGCTTCCACCCGGCAATGGCCGCTTCCAGCTCCTCATGTATCTTCTTTTCGCCGGCCAGCAGCCGGCTGCCGCTGGCGGAGGTGCCGTATTTGCGGATGGCGGCGATGGCGGCATCCTCGGTCTCCGGGCGGCCGGACATGCATACATAGTTGTAGGAGCCGAAGTTCAAAACCTCGCGCCCGTCCATCAGGGATACGTCTGTCAGCGGGGATTCGTGGCAGACGAAATACGGATCGTGCTCCAGCTTGTCGATATCTCTGCGGCGCTCAAGAAACGCCTTGTATTCCGGCGTGTCCTCAAAGCGGACGATGGCCTTGGGTCCGACCTTGGCCAGCGGTTTTTCCTCTATGCCGTGGATTATACCGTACAGCAGCTTTACAACGTCGTTTACACAAACGCAGGACTGGAACGCCTCAGTGGGAATGAGAATATCGTATTTTTCCTCCAGCTTTATGGCCAGGGAAATGCTCTGCAGACTGTCTCCGCCCAGGTCGTTGACAAAATGGGCGTCATCCGCCACCTGTTCTGGCTCCAGCTCCAGTATCTGGGCGAAGGCGGCGCGCACCTGACGGCGCAGCTCGCCGACCTCCGACGAGTCGGGAACGGCGGGGGAGACCGCTTCTTTGACCTCCGGCATTACTCCGCCGGCGAGCTTACCGTCCAGAACCACTGTGGCGATCTTGTTATTTTCTATCTGTGCTTTCAGCTGAAGCCTGCGCACCTTGATCCCGGAAGCCACCGGCAGGGGGTCGGAAGACGCGATGACAAGCTGCACTTTCTTTATTGCCGGCAGGCGGCGATTGCGTTCCTGCACAAGAGCATAGAGTTCATTGAGAAATGCGGGATCGTCAGTTTTGCCGCCCACACTCAGCACCAGAGCGGTCTTTTCGTAGCCGTCGCCGCCGGATATGCCCAGAACGGCGTACTGCTCCACGCCTGACAGGTCGGAAAACGCATCCTCGATCTCGTCGGGATAGACGTTCTCGCCGGAGGGCCCAACGATGATGTCCTTTACGCGGCCCACCACCCATGTGCGCTTGTTTTCAGCCATGCGCACCACGTCGCCGGTCTCAAACCAGCCTTCGGAGTTGAGTTCAGGCGGCAGCAGCTGTCCGCCGACAAGCCTGCCTATGTGCATGGCGGAGCTTTGTATCCACAGCTCGCCGTGCATGGGGTCGTCCCCGTCGGGAATGACGCGGTACCGGGTTATCTCCATGGGCCAGCCCACGCTGCCGCTGAGTCGGTTTTCCAGATCTGTGCGGCACTCTGCGGAGGTAACGGCCATCTCGGTCATGCCGAAGCCGCAGAGAGTGGAGTAGCCCAGAGCGTTTATCATGCGCAGGTTTTCCTCGGTCATGTGGCTGCCGCCGATGATGATCTGCTCCATGTCGGTGCCGAAGAGCTGGTTGTCCACATCCGCGAATATGGTGCGGGCCAGCTGCAGTCCGGCTATGGTGTCGGCCCGCTGCGCCTCCAGCGACATTTCCATGCCCTTGCGGAACATCTCCTGACGCTCCGGCGGCTCCTTGGCCATGCGCTTCTGCAGGGTTGAGCAGATATTGTTAAGCAGCAGTGGCACGGCAGTGGCGTACTGAACATGCAGCTGTCGGCAGGTCTGGAATATGGTCTCCGGCGCGCGGTCGCGCAGAAACACCTGGGGATAGCCCAGCATCCAGGTCCACACCAGATTGGTCATGAAGCCGAAAATATGATTCAGCGGCAGAAAGCACAGCGTGCGCATGGGGCCGCGCGCCTCGGCAGTGATGTCCTCGCCCTCCTGCTGGCGAATGATGGCCGCCGCCTGCAGGCACAGGGCGCGGCCGTTATATACGAATATGCGGGAGGCGGCGGTGGTGCCGGAGGTGCATACCGCCAGCATGTCGGACCATTCACCAGCGCAGACGGCGGATGGGCCGGAAAGAAGCTCATCGGGCAGATAAACGGCGGTGCCGTCAAGCTCTCTTTTGCGCCCGCTTACCAGCGCTTTTGCATCGGCTTCGCCCAGAAGGTGGGCGAGTTTAGCGTCGTCCAGCGACGGATCCAGCAGCAGCGGCCTGCGCCCGGCGGCCACAAGGCCCCAGAACAGCACCGGCCACTGGCGGCAGGTATCCACGGCAAGGCCCACCCACTCTCCGGGAGCACCGCAGTTTACGGCGGACACATGTCCCGCGCACTCCAGCGCCGCGGCTTTGAAATCGCCGAAGGTAAAGCTGCGCTCCTCCTCGCCCTCCAGCCAGTAGGCTGCTGGGGCGTCGGCGTCTGCGCAGAGTATGTCGAAAAATCCGCGGAGCGTGGAGTTCTGCTCCATAAGTCCGCATTTTTCCTCTCTTGTATATTTCATGACTGAATGTCCTCCTTTTGGCTGCATTCCGCAGCGTCAAAAAACAAAACGGTTAATTGTTAAAAAATTTGAAGTATCTGGGCACATTATACAAGTGAGTTCCGAATATGTAAAGAGCTTAGTTTGTGAAATGAATCACTTTATTCACATTTACCAAAATGTCAGTTAAAAATATGAGTAAAATCAGGTGGTATAAAGGAAAGATATACAATTGATTATTGCGCAATATATGATAAAATAATGGTTAAACAGTCTCACGCGCCATTCAGGGCAATATGCCCAAATGGGAAAACATAAGACGAAAGGACTTTTAACATGGATCAGAAGTACGACGCACTGTTTACTCCATGGAAAATCGGCGATGTGGAGATCAAAAACCGCATTGTTCAGTGCTCCATGGGCGGCACAGACCTTTTCGGCTGGATGGAGCCGAACCACTTTGACGAGGAAGCGGCATACTTCCTGCTCAACAGAGCCAAGGACGGCGTTGGCCTTATTCTCCCCGGCATGCAGTTCATCAAGGATCCTCTGGGCGTTCCCGGCAGAAAGTGGCTTTATCAGAACGATTACAAGTTCAAAAAGCTTGCCGAGTACATGGATGAGTTCCACAAGACCGGCGCGAAGCTGTTTATTCAGCTGGCAGCAGGCACCGGCCGCTCCATGGCAGTAACCGACTGGATGGTCAAGCTTGCGAAGAACGATTTTCTCAACAAGCTGGCAAGCCCCATCGTCGATGTGCAGTACATCTGCGCTTCCGCATCCGACACCCCCAACCGCTGGGCTGAGGACGTCAAGTCCCGTCCGCTGACCAAGGCCGAGATTCAGGAGATGGTCGACGCCTTCGGCAAGACCGCAAAGCGCCTGCGCGACGCCGGCATCGACGGCGTGGAGATCCATGCAGTCCATGAGGGCTATACCCTGGACCAGTTCGCCATCGCCAACATGAACTATCGTACCGACGAGTACGGCGGATCTCTGGAGAACCGTCTGCGCTTTGCCACCGATATCGTCAAGGCCATCAAGCGCGACGCCGGCGAGGACTTCCCCGTGTCCCTGCGTTACTCCGTCGTGTCCAAGACCAAGGCCTGGGGCAAGGGCGCAATGCCTTATGAGAAGGACTTCGTGGAGTTCGGCCGCGATATGGAAGAGTCCGAGAAGGCCGTCAAGATCCTGGGCGACGCGGGCTACGACATGTTCAACTGCGACAACGGCACCTACGACGCGTGGTACTGGGCACATCCGCCTCAATACATGCCCGACAACTGCAACCTTGAGTATGTCGAGCACATAAAGAATTATACCGACAAGCCGGTCACCTGCGCCGGCCGTATGGATCCCGTCAAGGCCGCAGAGGAGATAGCCGCCGGCCGTCTGGACGCAGTTGCCATCGCGCGCCAGAACCTGGTCGATCCCGAGTGGGTCACCAAGATCAAAGAGGGCCGTCAGGAAGAGATCAAGCCCTGCATCCGCTGCCACAACGGCTGCTTCAACATGGCCAAATTCAAGGGTACCGCAAATATCCAGAACCTTGAAGATTCCATGCATCTGGCCCGCTGCGCTCTGACCCCCACCACCATGCAGCACAAGAGATATAAGATAGTTCCCACAAAGAAGCCGAAGAAGGTCGCCATCATCGGCGGCGGCATCGGCGGCATGGAGTGCGCCCTGACGCTGAAAAAGCGCGGCCACAGCTCCGTCATCTTTGAAAAGAGCGGCGAGCTGGGAGGACTGTTCCTCACCGCTTCAGCCATGTCCTTCAAGGAAAATGACAGAGAGCTTGTCAGATGGTACAAGAGAGAGATCGAAAAAGCAGGCATCGAGATCCGCTACAACACCGAGATCAACGATCCCAACACTCTGCGCGGCTTTGACGAGATTATCGTTGCCACCGGCTCCACCCCCAGGACTATGCCCATCCCCGGCTTTGACAAGACCATGTCCTTCACAGAGCTCATGGTGGAGAAGAAGCCCGTAGGCGACAAGGTTTTGTTCTTCGGCGGCGGCCAGTCCTCCTGCGAGGCGGCATACGATCTCATTCTCCACGGCAAACACCCCATCATTGTGGAGTACGCCGGCGATCTGGTAGCGGCACAGGCCACCTGCCTTGCCAACACCTCCTTCCTGCGCGACGCCATGGAGTATCACAAGGTGCCCGTGTATCTGCACTCCACCATCACCGATATCCATGACGGCGGCGTTACCGTCCGCGGCGCCGACGGCAAGAGCTTCGAAGTTGCCTGCGACAACGTGGTAAACGGCATAGGCTTCGTTCCCCAGCCCGTGGGCGATCCCAAAGATCCGCACATCCACAGAGTCGGCGACTGCGTTGCCATCGGCAACCTGCGTACCGTCATCTGGCGTGCATGGGACGTCTGCATGAAGATCTGACGTTCTGAAAATTCCAATATGAAATAAGGGCGCGCTGCAAAACGTAAATGTTTTGCAGCGCGCTTTTTTACGCGCAGCGAGGGATAAGACTTGAGCGGGCAGAAAGCCCAATGAAGTCCACTCGTTTCGGCACGCCTCCTCCAGCTGTCGGCTGGAGTATATACCGCACAGGGTCCTTCTCCGGTAATATTATTTCATGTTCAGTGTGATTACCAGCTGACCGTGACGCTATGTCAGGTTATACCAGCCTTGCGTTTTTTGCATCTTCATCAACTCAGTTTTAACGCAAAACAGCGAATCGGCCAACCCTTTCGGGCTGACCGATTCACTGTTTTCATCAAGGTTCGTATCATTCTTTAAGAAGATTTATTGGATTTTCAAATTCAAATGACAGGCGCGGCTTCGGTATGGAAATGCGCTGGGCGCTGGCTGCGGCAGCCGCCTGTATAAGCAGCGTGCTGAGCCGCTGGACAAATTTGCGCACCTCCGGCAATTCACGCACACCCAGCGCCAGCTCCGCCGCCTCACGCATTTTGTGCTCGTTGAGGTCGGAGAGAGTCTGCGCGCCCGAAGAAGTCAGCCGGCCGAAAAAGTTTTCGATAAAATCCCTGCGCTCGTCGTCGTTCATAGTGTCCAGTGTTTCGTTCATGGCGGTTTCAAAAGCCTTGCTGGCAAAGGCAAAATCGTCGCATCTGACAAACTCCGTGCCCCAGACCTCCCAGTTGAAGCCGTCGTGGGCGCCCACGCCGTACTGGCTGGATTTAACGATGGTGCAGTCCTTTTCATAATGAAGCAGCTTGCCTATGGTGGTGTGCTGGGATACCAGCGTGTGCAGCACTGGCTTTATCCGCAGATACTCCGGGGTCTGGGATACGTCCTTGCGGAAGCCGGGGCCGTCGTTATTGTATATTGAGATTATGCGCGCCTGCACTTTCGGGGGCATTTTCATGGAAGCATAGACAGCCAGGTTGCCGCCCTTGGAGTGGCCGCCGACCATGAGCTTCCTGCGGCTCCTTCTGCTTTCTTTCAGCAGGTATTTCACGGCATCCCGCTGAGCGGGCACCGTGTCCTCCACACCCATGAGAAAATCCTCCTTCCAGGAAACGATGGTGTCGCCGGTGCCGCGGAAGGTGACAAATCTTGTGCCGTCGGGCAGCAGAATGGTCAGCGCGGAAAACTGCTCCAAATTGACGTTGTCGATGATGTTGACGAAATCGCATACCTTGAGATCGCCGAATCTCACGGTCTGAGGCAGCCTGCGGATAACGGGCATGATATAGGGCGAGGCCAGCGGCCCCAGCACCTCTTCCGCATCCCTGTCGCCCAGGGCTTCGTCATACATTGCCACAGCCTCGGAGAGCGCGATCTCTCCGTCGGCAGGGATGATGCCGGTAAAGTCCGGGCATCCCAGCTTGCAGAGAATGTAGTTGTCAACTTCGTTCAGCGGGGACTGGGCAAAGGTTAGGTCGCCGCGCCAGTCGAGATAGTCCAGATAATCAGCCATAATTCTGCTTCCTCTTCGTCGCTTCTGTCTGACGATGATATTATTTACTGCCATCAGTATAACATATTCCGCCTCTACAGTAAAGTCACACCTCCGGTTGAGATCAGACAAATATTGTTGTATAATCGATTTACAAGACAATAAAAAAGGGAGCGGGTACATGGGAAAGTTCGTGATACTTATCGGCAATTACGGTAGCGGCAAGACGGAGATCGCCATGAACATGGCTGTTAACGCCGCCGCAGCGGGGAAGCGTACAAAAGTGGTGGATCTGGACAAGGTAAACGACTATTTCCGCATGTCAGACAGGGTGGAGCTGCTGCACGAAAAGAAGATAGACGTGGTGTCGCCCACCTTCGCCGGCAGGGGAGTGACTCCTGTGAACATGTCGGCCGCGGTGGCCTCCGCATTTGCCGGAGACTGGGATCTGTGCGTGTTCGACGTGGGCGGCGATGCCGCCGGCGCCATGTCGCTGGGCCGGTACCATCAGGATTTTGCCGACCTGCCGGAGGGCTGTCTGGAGGTATACGATATTGTAAACGTCTTCCGCCCGATGTCTGAGAGCCCGGAAAAGGTCATAAAGCTGAAAAACGAGATGGAGGACTTCGCCAGGCAGCAGGTCACTGGCTTTGTGAATAACTCCAACCTGCTCACCATGGCCAGCGCGGACGACCTGCGCCGGGGCTACGACGTCATAAGGGAGACCTCCGATATTACCGGACTGCCGGTGAAGTACACCACCGCCAGGGAACAGTATCTCAAAGAATTCCTCGCCGACGGCAGGGATGAAAAATATATCGGCGAGCCTTTGGCGCTTACCACATATATGCACCGCAGCTGGGAGGCGTTCACCAGCGGCGGACTGTAAACGAAAAGAATATGAAAATCCCGCGGAAACATTGTTTCCGCGGGATTATTATTGACTGCCGGTGACTATACTATTCGCCGCGCGTCGCAGAGCCTGCCGCTGTATGCGGCGGAGTCCAGCTCGGTCACTATGACGCCGGTGGAGGAATTGCATGCGTGGACGAATTTCCCGCCGCCGATGTAAATGCCCACATGCCCCACATAGCTTCCGTTAGCAAAGCAGAGGATGTCTCCCGCCTGAAGAGCAGAGGTATCGACGTGGGTGCCGTTCTGCTGCTGCTGGGATGCGGTGCGGTCAAGGGCGTATCCGTAAAGACCGTATATGTACTTTACGAAGCCGGAGCAGTCGAAACCGGAAGGGGATGCCCCGCCGTACACGTAGGGATAGCCCACATAGCCCAGCGCAGTGTTTACGATCTGCTGATTTACAGAGATCTTGGCTGCGGCGGAGGGCTTGCTGAAAGTCACGTAGTCCGCGCAGACATAGCCGGATACGCCGGAAACGCTGACCTTGTACCAGTCGCCGTAAACGCCGGTGATCTTAAGCGCGGTGCCGATGCCGTATTCTCCCATGATACCGGAAGAAACAGAGGGCTCGGCGCGGAGACGAACACTGGAGCCGGCGATGTATGCGGTGCCAAAAGACGCATTCAAAGCATCGGCCAATTTTAGATAGGGGGATTTGATATATCCCTCGCTGCCGTTGAAGATGACCTTGTACCAGTCGCCGTTGATTTTGCTTTCAACGATGACCGGCGCGCCGGAGTAGGTGACGGCCTTCACTGCGCTTCCGGCGGAAGCGCCTGCGCGGAAATTTACACCAGTACCTGAGATCGTTGCGCCGCCTATACAGGAGGCGGATGCTGGAACCGAGAGCGCGGTCACCAGAATGACCGTGGCGATAGTGCTGCTGAGTACTTTTTTGCGCATAGAAAAAAATATCCTTTGCTGAGTATTACCTGGAGGACAGCGCCCTGTCAAGCCAGATCGACGCAATGTCCATCGCGTCGTAAAGGCTGTCTTTCTCGCTCTTCTTGACTATGCGGTCCCGGGACTTTACGTCGGGATCCGTAAGCTGGAGCTGGATGGATACCTTTGTGGCCACATCCATGTCCTTTACCTTCTTGGTATCAAGGATCTGGAGCATGATGATGTACTTGTCTGACATGCTGCCGTAATAAATAATGTTGTCCTTACGCTGCAGCGGATGGCCTTTATATTCCAGAATTTCGGGATTTGCCAATGGGAACACCTCCAAGGTTGTTACTGTACTGTAACACATTTTGTCTCTTATGTCAACTACTGTAAAATTATGGGGCAAAAATCAGTTGAAAAGACCGCCCAAACCGGTGAGATCCATCAGGTCGCTTATTGTCTGGCTTGTACTGGGAGAAGCGGTGGCCGATGTGCCGGGAGCGGCGCTCTCGCTTGGATTTTCTTCTTCCGTTTTCTCGGGATGCAGTTTGGCCTCCAGCTCCTCGCGGGTGCCGAAAATGCCGGTGGGGCCGCCGAGAACGGCGGAGGGGAAGCTCTTATAGGTCATGCCTTCACTGACGGAGGACATCACCTTTTTCCAGATCTGCGCGGCGGGGTTGCCGCTGAAGCCCATGGAGGCCGGAGTATCGTATCCGGTCCACACGGCGGCCACGTAATAGGGAGTATAGCCGCAGAACCAGCGGTCACGGTCGGACGTGGTGGTGCCTGTTTTGCCGGCCACCGGCATGGTATCGCCCAGATATGCTTCGCTGCCGGTGCCGTACTGGGCGGCGTTCTGGAGCATGTAGGTCATGGTGTGGGCGGTATTGGAACTGAAAGCCTGAATGGTGCTGGGCTGATTGTCCAAAACTATGTTGCCCTGGGCGTCAGTGACCTTTGTATACGTTCTTGAATAAGTGAAAGTGCCGTCGTTATCCAGCGCGCAGTAGGCCGCCGCCATCTCACGCACGGTTATGCCGTTGGTGAGCTGGCCCAGAGCCAGGGGGGCGTAGTTGCAGTCGGCCTCGGTGAGGCTCTTAACGCCCAGCTTGTTGATAAGGAACTCATAGGATGCCTGTGGCGTCAGCTTGTCAAGTATCTGCGCGGAAACGGTATTCAGCGAGCGGCGCAGGCCTTCAGCTATGGTTATAACGGCATCGGAGGTGCCGCCGCCGGAGTTTTTGGGATACCAGCTGGTGCCGGAGAGCTGGATGACGCTGGAGGGAGCATCCAGAATAAGCGTGGACGGCGTTATAAGTCCATATTCCACTGCCGGGCCGTATACGGCGATGGGTTTTATTGACGAGCCGGGCGGCCGCTTGGTGCCTGTGGCCCGGTTCAGAACAAAGTTCTTGGTTTTCTTTCCGGTGCCGCCGGAGAGAGCCACAATGCTGCCGTCGGTGGGATCCATGATTACGATGGCGCTTTCAAGCTGCTGTCCCGTGCGGTTGGAATAGGCCTTGGGCAGCTGATCGAGATCCGTGTACACCGCGTCCACCTTGGCCTGAACAGTGGGGTCGAAGCAGCTGTATATCTTATAGCCGCCGTTGTATACCAACTGAATGGCGGCGGATTCGGTTATGCCCTGCTTTTCCATCAGATCGTCGATTACGTCTGTGACGACTGTTTCCTCATAGTAGGTGTACGTCTGCTGGGAATACTTCTCGTTTTCACCGTGGACGAACTTCAGCTTTTCGGATTTCGCGGCGTCGTACTCGTCCTTGGTAATGTATCCCTGATCGTACATCTGGTAGAGAATGGTCTCCTGCCGCTTTTTGTTATTCTCAACGCTGTAAAACGGGTCGTAATATGTAGGCAGGTTGGTGATGCCGGCAATGGCGGCGCACTCCGCCAGGTCCAGATCCTCCACGTTTTTGCCGAAGTAGGTCTGGGCCGCCGCCTGCACTCCATAGCTGCTCTCGCCGAAATACACCACGTTGAGATACCATTCTATGATCTCTTCCTTGGTGTATTTTTTCTCCAGCTCCAGAGCTTGGAATATCTCCAGCAGCTTGCGCTGCACGGTAATATCGTTCTGCTTTGTAAGGTTTTTGATAAGCTGCTGGGTTATGGTGGAGCCGCCGAAGTTGTTGTTCATACCGAGGAACATGTTGATAAACGCGTGAGAGGTACGGAACCAGTCCACGCCCTGGTGCTTGTAGAAGCGCTTGTCCTCTATGGCTACCACGGCATGTTCCATGTTTTTGGGTATCTTGTCATAGTCGACCCAGACGCGCTTTTCGCTGCCGGACAGAGTGACAAGATTCTGCCAGGTACCGTTTTTGTCCTCATAGAGGATGGAACTGGACTGATTCAGCGCAAACTGGGACAGCGAAAGATTAATGCTTGGCGTCAGCGTAGTTTTAACATAGTAGGCAAAAATGCACGCAAACAGCAGCATCGACAAAACAATGATAAGAAGAATGGTGCCTATTACCTTGAATACCGTGCCGACCGTGCCGCCTACGGCCTTCGCCGTGACGTCTGCCGCGCCGGCCGCGGTGACTTTTCTGTTTTTGCTCATATGGGCTGCAACACCTCCCGGAGAGTGGACGACTACATACTAAATCAGCATTGTATCATATTATGTCAAATATTAAAATACTATTTGTGAATTTTCATGGAGACGGTTATTTCCTGGCCGTTCTGGGGACAATAGACGGATGAAAGGCTGGGAAAACAATGAGTATCAGACTTAAAGGCGCGCTGCTGGCGGGACTTGCCGCGGCGGCGCTGTGCATGGGCATATGGGCGGTCAGTAGCATAACCGCGCCGGAGGACGAGGTGCCGGATTACTATTATGAAGGCGCGTCCATGCCGCAGGACACTAAATTCGTGCTGCGGGACTACGACGGGTATATAGGGATATATTCATCTCTGTACGCCTCGGCGCCTGACACCGTCACCAACATAAAAACCTCCACGCTGCGGGACACTGACAGAAAAATGCTCTCCCGGGGCATACCCGTGTCGGGACGGGGCGAGCTTTTGACACTGCTGGAGGATTTTGGCTCTTAAAAGCTCTTGATTTCTATATCGCCGTGGGGTAATATGAACTCAGAAAAAGAACTGGAGGATCACCCTTATGAGCGATGATTTCGGCAGCGATTATTTGACCATCGTGGACGATGACGGCACCGAGTTCGAGCTGGAAGTCGTGGATACCATGGATTATAACGGACGGACGTATACTGCTTTTCTGCCTACGGATATCGGCGAGGATGACCCGGATTACGGCTTCATTATACTTGAAAACGTGATGGAAAACGGGGAAGAAGTATTCAATTCCATCGACGACGACGCGGAGCTTCAGGACGTGTACGAGCATTTTATGAATATCCTTTTTGACGATGACGACCCAAACGCACCGGATACCGGCGCGGATGATAACGTATAAGCGCGCTGCGCTTTCAGTATACTTATTTTGTCCTGCTTTGTGCGCGGTCACTTACGGGCTCGTTTAGACCCACACTTTTTATAAGGGACGCTGACTTGAATCTGCGGATTGCAGGCCTCCCGTTTCGGATGTTGGAAGCAGTGAAACAGAGCTTAGGCGACCCACCTGCATTTACGTGCAGGTTATAATCGGGCCCCAACGGCAACAGCGGGTGCGCCGGCGGCGAAAGCCGCCGGCGTTTTTTTTCGCCTGAAACAGTTTGCGGAGTTTTTAACAATTTGCATAACATAATGAGATTTTTGAGACTATGGAAATAAATTGCTGTGAAATTTTGTTAATAAATTGCCGAGTATTTTTCAAAAGCACCGGAAAACCGGTGTTTTTTTTAACAAATATACTCTTTGATAAAAATGACCAGTAATTTTCACAAAACTTCGTCATTTAGCGGCTTGCTAAAATACCATGATTTGATTTATTATACAGATAAGTGCTGCTGCAATCTGCAGCTGGCCATTTTTAAATGGAGATGGTACCGACTATGCAGAATATGGAATTCAGCAAAATACTCGCCGCCAACCGCGGCGAAATAGCGATACGAATATTCCGGGCCACTCACGACCTGGGGATACATACAGTCGCTATGTACTCCAATGAAGATGTGAACTCTCTGTTCCGGACAAAGGCTGACGAGGCATATCTTATCGGAGAAAACAAGAGCCCCCTGGGCGCGTATCTGGACATCCCGTCCATCATCGACCTGGCAAAGAGACGCGGGGTGGACGCCATCCATCCTGGCTACGGCTTTCTGTCGGAGAACGCCGATTTCGCAAAAGCCTGCGAGGAATCCGGCATAACCTTCATCGGTCCTTCATCTGAGGTCCTTGCCAAGATGGGAGACAAGCTGGAGGCAAAGAAGATCGCCTATGAGTGCGGCGTGCCCACCATACCCGGCACAAAGGAGCCGCTGAAGGATGCCAAGGACGCCCTTGAAAAGGCCGAGAGCTACGGCTTCCCGGTGATACTGAAGGCTGCCGCCGGCGGCGGCGGACGCGGCATGCGCCGCTGCGACAAGCCCGAGGACGTGGAACCGTCCTTCGAGATGGTAAAAAGCGAGGCCCGCAAGGCCTTTGGCAACGACGATATATTTATAGAGAAGTTTCTTGTCAACCCCAAGCACATCGAGGTCCAGGTGCTGGGCGACAAGTACGGCAACGTGGTGCACCTGGGCGAGCGCGACTGCTCCCTGCAGCGCCGCTATCAGAAGGTGGTGGAGTTTGCCCCCGCATTCTCCGTACCGGAGGAGACCAGAAAGGCCCTTTATGCCGACGCGGTCAAGATAGCCAAGCATGTTGGCTATGTTTCCGCCGGCACGCTGGAGTTCCTTGTGGACAGCCAGGGCAACCACTACTTTATAGAAATGAACCCCCGCATCCAGGTCGAGCATACCGTCACCGAGATGGTGACCGGCATAGATATAGTCCGCGCCCAGATCCTCATCGCGGAAGGCTATCCCCTGAGCTGCGAGCTTATCGGAATAGATGATCAGAGCTCCATCCACATGAACGGCTATGCGATACAGTGCCGCGTCACCACGGAGGATCCTTCCAACAACTTCGCTCCTGACACCGGCGAGATTACCTCCTACCGTACTCCCGGCGGCTTCGGCATCCGTGTTGACGGCGGCTGCGGCGGCGTGGGCACGGTGATATCCCCCTATTACGACTCGCTGCTGGTTAAGGTCACTTCATGGGACAACACGTTTGTGGGCGTCTGCCACAAGGCGGCCCGTGCCCTGGGCGAGGTTCGCGTGCGCGGCGTGAAGACCAATATCCCCTTTGTCACTAACATACTTACACATCCGACGTTTGTTGCCGGCAAGTGCTCCACAAAGTTCATCGACGAGACGCCGGATCTGTTCGATATTACCGAATCCCGTGACAGAGCCACCCGCGTTTTGAAGTATATCGCCAACATCCAGGTGGCAAATCCCAATGCCGAGCGCAGCCAGTTTGATACGCCCCGTTTCCCGCCGGTCACCGGCGTGCGCGGCGATGGTCTTAAGCCGCTGCTGGACAGCCAGGGCCCGGAGGCGCTGGCCAAGTGGGTGCTTTCCCAGAAAAAGCTGCTGGTGACGGATACCACCATGCGCGACGCGCATCAGTCGCTGCTGTCAACGCGCATGCGTACCCGCGACATGCTCAAATGCGCCGACGGCACCTCCGAGATCGAGGCCGACTGCTTCTCGCTGGAGATGTGGGGCGGCGCCACCTTCGATGCGGCCTTCCGCTTCCTGCACGAGGATCCTTGGGAACGTCTGGAGAAGCTGAGAGAGAAGATACCCAACATCCCGTTCCAGATGCTGCTGCGCGGCGCCAACGCCGTGGGCTACACCAACTATCCCGACAACGTCATCCGTACCTTTGTGGACGAGTCCGCCAAGGCCGGCATAGACGTGTTCCGCGTATTCGATTCCCTCAACTGGATCCCCGGCATGTCCGTGTCCATGGACGAGGTCTTGAAGCAGGGCAAGTTCTGCGAGGCCACCATCTGCTACACCGGCGACATACTGGATCCCCACAACGATAAATTCACGCTGAAATACTACGTGGATATGGCCAAGGAGCTGGAGAAGCGCGGCGCGCATTCGCTGGCAATAAAGGATATGGCCGGTCTGCTGAAGCCTTACGCCGCCAAGGCACTGGTGACGGCGCTGAAGCAGGAGGTGGGCATACCCATCCATCTGCACACACACGACACCACGGCAAACCAGGTGGCCACTGTGCTCATGGCCTCCGAAGCCGGCGTGGATATAGTCGATCTGGCCATCTCCTCCATGTCGTCCCTGACCAGCCAGCCTTCCCTCAACGCTGTTGTGGCGGCCCTCCAGGGGCAGGAGCGGGACACCGGCCTGGATCTGGACAGACTGCAGTACCTCACCGATTACTGGGCCGATGTGCGCCTGAGATACGCAAACTTCGACCACGGCATCAAGAGCCCCGTCACCGACATCTACAAGTATGAGATACCCGGCGGCCAGTACACCAACCTCTATCCCCAGGTACAGTCCCTGGGCCTGGGTCCCCGCTTCCAGGAAGTCAAGGAGATGTACAAGAAGGTCAACGATATGCTGGGCGGCCTTGTGAAGGTCACGCCGTCCTCCAAGATGGTGGGCGATCTGGCAATATTCATGGTGCAGAACGATCTGACGCCGGAGAACATACTGGAAAAGGGCGCCGATCTCAGTTATCCCGATTCCGTGGTGTCCTACTTCAAGGGCATGATGGGCCAGCCATCCTGGGGCTTCCCGAAGGAACTGCAGAAGATTGTCCTCAAGGGAGAGGAACCCATAACCTGCCGCCCCGGCGAGCTGCTGCCGCCGGTGGACTTCGCGGAAGCGAGAAAGCAGATTGAAAAGTTCCTGCCCAATCCCTCGGATCAGATGGTCATTTCATGGTGCCTGTACCCCAAGGTGGTGGAGGAGTACTGCCGCCACCGTCAGGAATACGGCTACATCATGCGCATGGGCAGCCATGTGTTCTTTAACGGCCTGGCCATGGGCGAGACCAACCAGATAAATATCGAAGACGGCAAGACTCTGGTCATCAAGTATTTCGGCCTGGGAGATCAGAACCCGGACGGCACCAGAAACGTCCACTTTGAGCTCAACGGCTCCCGCCGCGACGTGGCGGTGCCGGATCCTTTCGCCACCGTTACGGCCAAGCAGGTGACGCTGGCGGATCCCGAGGACAAGAGCCAGATAGGCTCCGGTATACCGGGCATGGTGTCCAAGGTCAATGTCAAGAAGGGCGAAAAGGTCACCACAAACCAGGTGGTGGCGGTCATCGAGGCCATGAAGATGGAAACCAGCGTCGTTGCCCGCATGGACGGCGTGGTGGACAGCATCCTTGTTTCCGCCGGCGACAACGTCAAGGCCGGCGAGCTGATAATGACCATAAAGTAACGTGTTTAGCGGAAGCCCGGCAAACGGGCTTCCGTTAAAAATACTTCAGCTATTTAAACAAAACAGCTTGACATATAGCACAAAATGATTTATAACAGATTATGCAATATGACAAGTGAGGACACAAAATGAGATCTTCCGAATTTACAAGCGAATACAGCTATTACTATTACTGCGTGAAAACCGAGTAGTAGTGATTTCGTATGCGCAAAAACGGTGGGTTTGTGCTTTTGTAAACTCAGGCCGTGCAGTGAAATCACTGCACGGCCTTTATTTTTGCCTAAAAAAGACGGAGGACAGAAAAATGGTAGTAGTACTGAAAAAAGGAACCACGGATGAGCAGCTGGAAAACCTTGTGTCATGGCTGAAGGCCCAGGGAGTGGAGCCCGATATATCCAAGGGCACGGACATCACCATCGTGGGCCTGGTGGGCGACGTGAGCAAGATAGACACCGAGCTTATCGAGGCGTTGGATATAGTAGAAAAGGTGCAGCGCGTTTCAGAGCCCTTCAAGGCCGCCAACCGCAAATTCCACCCGGACGACACAGTAGTCGAGCTCAATAACGGCGTAAAGATCGGCGGCGGAAACTTCGTATTCATGGCGGGCCCCTGCTCTGTGGAATCAGAGGAGCAGATAATAGGTATCGCCCGCAGGGTTAAGGCCGCAGGCGCACAGGTTCTCCGCGGCGGAGCTTTCAAGCCCCGCACCTCGCCGTACTCCTTCCAGGGCATGGGTCCCGACGGTATAGAGCTGCTGCTGGAGGCAAAGAAGGAGACCGGGCTTCCCATAGTGACGGAGCTTATGGACGTAATGCACCTGGACCTTTTCGATGATGTGGACATTATCCAGATCGGTGCGCGCAATATGCAGAACTTCGAGCTTCTGAAGGAGATGGGCAGACTGGACAAGCCCATACTGCTTAAGCGCGGCCTGGCAAACACCATACAGGAGTGGCTGATGAGCGCCGAGTACATCATGGCCGGCGGCAACCACAACGTTATCCTCTGCGAGCGGGGCATCAGAACCTACGAGACCTACACCAGAAACACACTGGATCTTTCCGCGGTTGAGGTGGTGCATCAAGTAAGCCATCTGCCGGTTATCGTGGATCCCAGCCATGCCACGGGACACTCAAAGCTGGTGCCGTCCATGGCGCTGGGCGCGGCGGCCGTGGGGGCCGACGGACTTATGATAGAGGTCCACAACGATCCTCCCCATGCCAAGTGCGACGGAGCCCAGTCCCTCACGCCGGATCAGTTCGACATAGTGACGGAAAAGGTGAGAAAAGTCAGGGAGGCAATAGCATGAAGGTCGGTATAGCGGGCATAGGTCTTATCGGCGGATCGCTGGCCAGAGACTACAAGGCCGCGGGGCACACGGTTTTGGTATACGACAGGACGCCCAGCGTGATGGAATATGCCAGGCTTGCGGGAGTTGCGGACGGCGAACTCAATGAGGAGACCGTGCCGGAGTGTGATCTGATCTTTATTGCACTCTTCCCGACTGACACCATCAAATACATGGAGAAAATAGCCCCCATCGTATCCAAGAATGTCGTCATCATCGACTGCGGCGGCACCAAGCGCGATATATGCAAAGCGGGTTTCGCCCTTGCGGACAAGTACGGCTACACATATGTTGGCGGTCACCCCATGGCGGGCACCCAGTTCTCCGGCTTCAAAAACAGCATGCGCCATATGTTCAAGGGGGCGCCGATGGTGATAGTGCCGCCCAGATACGACGACATACAGTTTCTGCAGCATATTAAGGATCTGCTCGCACCCGCCGAGTTCGGCCATATAACAGTGTCCACCGCCGAGGAACACGACAGGACCATCGCGTTCACATCCCAGATGGCCCACGTGGTGTCCACGGCCTATGTGAAAAGCCCCACGGCCCAGCTGCACACCGGTCTCTCCGCCGGAAGCTATCAGGATATGACCAGAGTGGCCCGGCTGAACGAATACATGTGGACCGATCTGCTGCTGGAAAACGGGGACAACCTGGTTAAAGAACTGGACTTCTTTATAAATTCTCTTGAGGATTACCGCACCGCCATAGCTAAAAACGACGCCAAAAAGCTTTGCTCGCTGCTTTCAGAGGGCAGAATAATAAAGGAAAAGGTGGACGGTCAGTATGACTGAGGTCACCGTTGAAGCCTCAAAGATCTATAGAGTAATAATCGGCGAGGGCATGCTGCCCGTTTCAGGCAGCATGATAAACAGCCAATGCGGCGGCTCCGCGGCCTGCGTGGTATGCGGCGACGCCGTGAGCGGCCTGTACGCCGGCGCGGTCTGCGACAGCCTGCGCCGAAGCGGATATGAGGTCTGCCGGTTTGTATATCCAAGGGGAGAAAAATCCAAAAACGCCGGGACATACATAGAACTTTTGAACTTTCTGGCTGAAAACCGCCTGTCCAGAGATGACGTGATCGTGGCCCTGGGCGGCGGAGTCACCGGCGATCTGGCGGGTTTTGCCGCCGCCACTTACATGCGGGGAATAAAATACGTGCAGATGCCCACAACGCTTCTGGCAATGGTGGATTCCTCGGTGGGCGGCAAGACGGCCATAGACCTTCCCGCCGGTAAAAATCTGGCCGGGGCCTTCTGGCAGCCGGAGCTTGTATTATGCAGCTGCGACACGCTCTCGTCTCTGCCGGAGGAAATATTCCGGGACGGCTGCGCCGAAATAGTGAAATACGCCGTGCTGAGGGACCCGGAGCTTATTGAAATGCTCGCATCCCCCCAAAAAAAAATCGAAACGCTGGTGTCACGATGCGTGTCCATAAAGCGGGATTTCGTCAACGCCGACGAGCACGACAGGGGACAGCGCCAGATGCTGAACCTAGGCCACACAGTGGGCCATGCGGTTGAAAAACTATCCGATTTCTCTCTTTCCCACGGCAGGGCCGTGGCAATAGGGCTTGCCGTAATATGCCGCGCGGCCTGCAAAGCGGGGGAATGCGGCGGGGAAACGGTATCCGCCGTAATTTCCGCACTGGAAAATCTTAACCTTCCCACACGAACCGACTTTACAGCGGCCGAATTATCTGAGATAATGATGTCGGATAAAAAACGGGCGGGAGATACAATAAACCTGATCGTGCCGCGCTCGCTGGGAAGCTGCGAGATCAAGAGCCTTCCGGCGTCGTGCCTTGCGGCGTATATCGAAAAAGGACTTTGATATGATCATTACGGTCTCAGGGGGGACGCTGGGCGGCACGGTGCCGGCCATACCCTCAAAATCCTTCGCCCACAGGCTGCTTATCGGTGCTGCCATGTCGCAGCGCCCGTGCAGCATCCGCTGTGAGCAGACCTCCGACGATATTATGGCCACCGTCCGCTGCCTGAACGCTCTGGGAGCGGATATCAGGCGTGAGGACGGCGGCTTTTTTGTTGTGCCCATGGATACCTCCGCGCCGGCTGCAGGCGCCGTACTCGACTGCGGGGAATCCGGCTCCACGCTGCGCTTTATGCTGCCGGTGGCGTGCGCGCTGGGCGGGGAGTATGAGCTGAAAATGGGGGGCAGGCTGCCGGGCAGACCGCTGTCGCCGCTTTACGAGGAGCTCTGCCGCCACGGCATCGCGCTATCGGCGCAGGGCGTTTCGCCCCTCAGCGTCCGTGGCAGACTGAAGGGCAGCGATTTTACAATGCCGGGGGACGTGTCGTCCCAATTCATAAGCGGACTTTTGCTGGCAATGCCGGTAATGGGAGGCGGTACGGTCGAGCTCACCGGAAGAGTGGAATCCGGCTCGTACATTGATATAACGGCTGAGTGCCTGCGTCTGTGCGGCGCGGATGTGCGCCGGATAGGAATGGAGTATGCGGTTTTCGGCCGCTTCAACGCGCCTGACAGCATATCAGTGGAGGGCGACTGGTCCAACGCCGCGTTCTGGCTGTGTGCCGGCGCGGTGGGCAAAAATTCCGTCGCGGTGACGGGACTGAACCCGGAGTCCGTACAGGGAGATAGAAAAATAGTTGACATAATCAAAAAGTTCGGCGGTAATGTTATGGTAACCGAAGAGCAAGTCGTATCGTCGCCTTCGAATCTGCGCGGCACGGATATCGACGCCTCGGACATACCCGATCTTGTGCCTGTAATTTCAGTGCTTGCAGCGGCAGCTGAGGGAGAGACCAGAATATATAACGCCGGCCGTCTGCGGCTGAAGGAGAGCGACAGACTGGCAGCAGTATCAAATGTTATGTCAACTTTATCGGTTGACATAACAGAGAAAGAAGACGGACTGACTATAAATGGCACAAACCGGCTTCACGGCGGCAGAGTGGACGCCTGGAACGATCATCGCATAGCCATGACGGCGGCTGTGGCGGCGCTTATTGCCGACGGCCCGGTTATTATCGAAGGAGCCGAGTGCGTGAGAAAGTCCTATCCGGGCTTTTTTGAGGATTTTCGCAGACTGGGCGGCGAGGCCGCCGAGAGGGAGTAGACGCATGAAATACACGATATTCGGGGAATCCCACGGCCCGGCTGTGGGCGTGGTGCTGGAGGACGTGCCGGCGGGACTTGAGCTTGATATGGAGCTTGTCCGCGGCATGCTGTCGCGCCGCGCCCCCGGCAGAGACCCCACCGCCACGGCGAGGCGGGAGGCGGACGAGCCGCGCATTCTGTCGGGAGTTATGGACGGCAGAACCACCGGCGCGCCGCTGTGCGCGGTTATTGAAAATACGGACACCCACTCAGCCGACTATGAGGAGCTGCGCTTCAAGCCACGCCCGTCCCATTCAGACTATGCCGCCTGGGTAAAATACGGCGGAAACAACGACCCGAGAGGCGGCGGTCACTTTTCCGGGCGGCTCACAGCGCCGCTGGTGTTTGCAGGAGCCGTTGCGGAGCAGATACTGCGTAATAAGGGCGTTTCGGTACAGACCTGCATATCCGTGCTGGGCGGCGTGAACGATCCGACCCCGGAGCAGGTGAACGAAATAATAATGGCGGCAAAATCCTCGCTGGACAGCGTGGGAGGCGCCGTACGCTGCACCGTGACGGGCCTTCCTGCCGGCATCGGCGGCCCGGACTTCGGCGAGAACATCGAGGGCGAACTGGCAAGAGCGGTATTTGCTGTTCCGGCGGTGAAGGGCATACAGTTCGGCGCGGGCTTCCGTTTCGCGTCCATGCGCGGCAGCCAGGCCAACGACCCGTTCTGCATGTCAGAGGGCAGAGTGGCAACGGCCACCAACAATTCCGGCGGTGTGAACGGCGGCATCTCCAACGGCATGCCAATAGTTTTTGAAGCCGCCATCCGCCCCACGCCGTCCATAGGCATGGAGCAGAATACAGTGGATCTGCGTACGATGACGGATACGAAGCTTACTGTGAAGGGCCGTCACGACCCCTGCATCGTTCCCAGGGCGGTGCCTGTGATCGAGGCGGCGGCAGCATTGACGTTGGTTGACATAATGCAAAGGGGCTGAATATGGAACTTGATGAGATCAGGAAGGAGATAGACGGAGTTGACGCCGGAATAGTGCATCTCCTGAGAAACCGCATGGAGCTTGCGGCCATGGTGGCGGAGTATAAAAAAGACAACGGCCTGCCGGTGCTGGACGCCGCACGGGAGCGGGTGAAAGTGGACTCGGTGGCAGCCGCCGCCGGGGAGGAGTACGGCGATTACGCACGGGAGGTATACGGCACCGTGATGAAGGTCAGCCGTTCCCTGCAGAAGAGCCGCACAGGAGTTTTCGGCCTGCTGGGCGGCAAGCTGGGCCACAGCTACTCTCCCCAGATACACAAGATGTTCGGCGGCTACGACTACGCGCTTTTTGAGCGCGCGCCGGAGGAGATGGACGAGTTTTTCAGGGACGCAGCCTTCGACGGCATTAACGTCACCATACCTTACAAAAAGACCGTGATACCATACTGCGCGGAGCTTTCGGACTCCGCCGTGCGTATAGGCAGCGTGAATACCATCGTAAAGCTGCCCGACGGACGCCTGCGGGGCGACAACACGGATTACTGCGGATTTCAGTATCTTGTGCGCTCAGCCGGCATCAGCGCTGCCGGGAAAAAGTGCCTGGTGCTGGGCGACGGTGGAGTGGCTCCAACTGTACGCACAGCTCTCTCCGACCTTGGCGCCGGAAGCGTCGTCACCATCTCCCGCAGGGGCGAGGATAACTATGAAAACATATCCCGGCACTATGACGCGGATATCGTCGTCAACACAACGCCTGTGGGCATGTACCCCAATAACGGTGCGGCTGCGGTTGACATAACAAAATTCGAACATCTGTCCGGAGTGCTGGACGTGGTGTATAACCCCAATCGCACAAAGCTGATTTTAGATGCGGAGAGACTGGGCATACCCTGTTCCGGAGGACTTTTGATGCTGGTTTACCAGGCGAAACGCGCCTGCGAGATTTTTACCGACCGTGTGATACCGGACGAGCGGGCGGACGAAACCGCAGCCGTAATAGCAAGGCAGATGAAGAATATAGCGCTTATAGGCATGCCAGGCTGCGGCAAGACCAGCGCGGGGAGGGAGCTTGCAAGACTCACCGGGAGAGAATTCGCGGACATGGACGCCGAGATCGTAAAGCGCATCGGCTGCTCTATACCGGAGTTTTTCGCGACCCATGGCGAGGAGGCCTTCAGAAAGGCAGAGACAGAGGTGCTGGCGGAGTTTTCAAAGCGCAGCGGCATAATAATCGCCACCGGCGGCGGCGTGGTGACGCGCAGTGAGAACAGGGATCTGCTGCGTCAGAACAGCACGGTGGTATTTTTGAACAGGACAGACATAGACTCTCTGGCGAAAAACGGCCGGCCTATTTCCCAGGCAAAGTCAGCCCGGGCGCTTTCGGAGGAGCGCATGCCGATGTACCGCGACTGGAGCGACTTTACCGTTGAGTGCGAAAATCCGCTGGCGAACGCCAAAAATATCGCGGAGGCGCTGGAAGAATGAAGATACTTGTCATAAACGGCCCAAACATAAATATGCTGGGTATCCGGGAGCCGAATATATACGGAAAGCAGGACTACGCCTCGCTGTGCGATTACATTATGAACGCGGCCGCGGAGCTTGGCGCAGAGGCGGAGCTCTTCCAGTCCAATCACGAGGGAGACATTGTGGACCGCATACAGAAGGCGTATTTTGAAAAAACGGACGGCATCGTAATAAACCCCGCGGCATACACCCACACCAGCGTTGCCATAACCGACGCCCTGAAGGCGGCGGCCATACCTGCGGTGGAGGTACATCTGACGGACATATACGGCCGCGAGGAATTTCGGCGGGTTTCATACACCTCCCCGGCATGCATAAGAACCATTGTCGGCCGTGGCTTCGCCGGGTACAGAGAGGCACTTGAAATCCTGACCGACGCGAATATGGTTGAAAAAACCGAAAAGGTGTAATACAATACATCCATCGCGTATAGAAAGGGCACTTTGCTCTTGTAACCTTGTTCCACATAAACCATCTGGCGGTATTTAACTGATTAACAAAACTGCAAAGGGCTGTGGTTGGAACCTTTCTAAAACCATCTTGTGGTAGGGGGAGCACACCAATCCACAGCATCCCTTACAGTGTAGCACAGCCCTTGGAGAGGGGCTCTAATAACTACTACTCTATAATACAAGGGGCGGCAGATATGGAACTTAGTCTTTCCAGCTTTGACGTGCTGGATTTAACCTTTGAAAACAAGGTGCAGGGTTCGCAGAAGCTTGAGATGGAGACCAACGTACAGTATTCCGTCAACGTGGCCGTGAACCGGCCCCAGTGCAGGGGAGAGGCCTGGCTGACGGTTCAGGATAAAAGCCCGACGCCTGTGGTGGTTATAAAGCTGCATGCCGTGGGTGTGTTCGATTTTCCACCGGTTCAGGTTACCGACGAGGTGAAGCGTCAGCTGCATATCGGAACCTTTGAGATGATGTATCCTTATCTCAGCGCTCAGGTGGCCTGCTTCACGTCTCTGGTGGGCATGCCCCGCTTTATAATACCAAAGCTGAACATTGCCCAGGACGATGTGATGATAATAAATATGGGCAAATGAAATGTGCCGTCCGCCTTGATATGCTCCCTTTATAGGAGACAGTGAAATAAAACACTGTGATCTATGAAGGGAGCAAAATCATGTCCAGGAGGAAAATCGAAACTGAGGAACAGATTCAAATTATAACGGAGTACGTAAG
>Ga0160425_1001088_pt1 | contig 28681 bp, 15 predicted proteins | sample BioMet8_FD_108193 | JGI IMG/M metagenome (GOLD analysis project Ga0160425, IMG submission 108193) | Microbial communities from bioreactor (seeded with sewage sludge) at Lawrence Berkeley National Lab, California, USA - Biofuel... | ecosystem: Engineered > Bioreactor > Anaerobic > Unclassified ...
ATTCTATGATTTATCCCTCGCGTATCAGTCAGTGCACGAAACTTGTTGAAAGCGCCGTGTACCGAACGGTACGCACGGTGCTGTGTGAGGACGGGAGTTAATCACTCCCTCCTACTCGATCCTGCTGATGTCGGACCATTGTGTGACAGATGTGTACCGGACGGATGACAGAATTTTCATAAAATGTTTTTCGCGGTATAATTATGGCATGGTTTAAATTTGGGAGAAAATATATGCGGAAGATTCAGTCAGGCAGAAGAATCAGCAGGTTGTTCTGTTTACTGTTTTTTATCCTTTTCCTTTTTGGCGGTTCTGCTTATGCGGCAGAAGGCGGCGATGAAAATGCGATCAGAGTCGGCATTTTTCCGTCACCGGGTTATGCGGAGATGGATGGAAACGGCGTATGGACAGGATATGACGCGGAATACATGGAGAATATTGCCCAGCATGCCGGTTTTGCCGTGAAATTTATTCCGGTCAATTCCCTTTCGGAAATACAAGACGGACTTGACAACGGTGAAATCGATATCTGCGGTAATCTGTCAAAGACTCCGGAACGTGAGAAAAAGTACCTGTTCAGTGAAAATGAACAGGGAAATACCTCGATGTCCGTGATCATGCGGAAAGATAACGATTCCATGGAATTCGGCGATATTGAAACGCTTTCCGGATATACCATCGGGATTGAGGAAGGTTCTATTCCGGGATTTTTTCAGGAATGGTGTACCGTACACGGGATTTCGCCGGCAATCGTTACGTTTCCGAAGTACAAAGATATGATGACTGCACTTGACAGCGGACAGATTGACGCAGTGGCCATAGGCGAAGATTATCTTCCGGGTTACCGGAAAGTTATCTCTTTTACCCGTAAGTCATATTACTATGTTTTCAGAAGAGATAAAGTAGATTTAAAGAATAAAGTCGATGCCGCCATGTCTCAGATCCTGATCCAGGATCCCATGTATCTTGACAGCTTGAAAGCAAAATACGGGATTGTCATGATGGAGAACGATTCCTACACAAAGGCTGAAAGGGAATATGTGACAACCCATCCGGAGATATCCGTTGCAGTCATCGAAAAGGATGAGCCGTATTTCAGTCTGGACAGGAATCAGAAGCCGCAGGGCGTAATACCGGAACTGTACACGGAGATCGGAAAAAGGACGGGGCTTCGGTTTACTTTTAAACCGTTTTCATCTCATCTGGAAGCATCGGAAGCTGTCTTAAACGGTAAAGCCGATGTCCTTGCCATGTATTCCGACGGAATCCCCTATGCTTATAACGAAGGTTTCCGGCTGACATCCGCTTATGCCACGGTTGAACTGGTCATGATCGGCAGAGCGGGAGAGACAACGGAAAGCCTGAAGAAAATTGCCGTACAGAAGCGAAGCATCGATATGGTTAAAAAAAGTATCGGCGCCGATTTCGAAAACGTGGAATATGTCATCTGCGATACGGCGTCCGATTGCCTGAAAGCAGTACAGAACCATACTGCGGATGCGCTGATTGTTGCTCTTCCCAGCGCCACCTACCTGATCAATCAGGTGAATTCCTCGGCATATTCCTTTATTCCGCTTTCCGGCGCCGGCGTGGATATCTGCGGTGCGGTAGTTTATCAGAACGGGACGCTGGCCAATATCCTCAGCAAAGGAATAAATTCATCATCCAGATTATTCAACGGAATTGTCGCAAACAACACCGGATCGGAGAGCCCCCTGCGTATTTTGACTGCAAAAATTCCGCCGGCAGCGCTTGCTGCGGGTATTCTGGCGGCTATCCTGATCATTCTCATCCTGATCTGGGCCGTCGTTACGCTGCTCAGAAGCCGCAAAGCAAAAATTCAGGCTGTCCGGGTCAGAGCGGAAGCAGAGGCCAGCGAAAAAAGCGCGGAGGAAAAGAACGCATTTTTCTCCAATATCAGTCATGATATGCGGACGCCGCTGAATGCGATCATCGGTTTTACAGGATTGGCGGAACGGGAAAAGGATTCGGAAAAAAAGGACGGTTACCTTCGGAAAATCAAAGATTCCGGGGAACTCCTGAATTCGCTGATCGATGATAGATGATACGCTGACCATTTCCAAGGGGAATAACGGTAAACTGGAACTGCATCCGGAAGCCGTAAGCACGGAAGAACTCGGAGAATCCATAACCGAACCGATCAGAGCGGAAGCAGCGAAGAAAAAACTGACCTTTATCTTGGATAAGAGCGGATACAGGCCGCGCAATATTTTCGCAGATCGCCTGAGTCTTCAGAAAATATTCCTGAATCTGCTCAGCAATGCGGTGAAATATACCCCGGAGGGCGGTCATATCTGGGTTACCGTTAAGGACGAACCCGTAAATTCGCCGGAACCGGATACGGTATTCATTATCCGTGACGACGGCATCGGTATTTCATCGGAATTCCTGCCGATTATCTTTGAGCCGTTTACGTAGGAGAAGCGCCACGGTTATGAATCCGTCGGGACGGGACTCGGTCTGTCCATTGTGAAACAGCTGGTGGATCTGATGGGCGGGAAAATCGATGTGCAGAGCGAAAAAGGAAAAGGATCTGTATTTACAGTCCGTCTTCATTTTGAGGAAGTGAACCGTGGAGCGGTACCGGAATCCGTAAAAAGCACCGGTACGAAAAGAAATCTTGCCGGAAAGAAAATTCTCCTCTGTGAAGACAATCTCCTGAACAGGGAGATTGCCGTTGCTCTGCTGAAGGAAAAGGAAATAGACAGCATCATTGCGGAAAACGGAGAGGAAGGCGTCCGAAAATTTGCCGGGAGTGCGGAAGGAGAGTTTGACGCAATTCTGATGGATATCCGCATGCCGGTGATGGATGGCTTTGAGGCAGCAAGACAGATCCGTAAAACGGACCGTAATGATGCCGCCACAATTCCGATTATTGCAATGACTGCGGACGCTTTTGCGGATGATGTACAGAAGTGTCTCAGCGCAGGCATGAATGCGCATGTGGCAAAGCCGATCGATCCGGACAAGCTGATGCGTACGCTAAGTGAATATATCCGTTGATCCTGGTCTGAAATCTGTTGCTTTTTACAGCAGTTTTGTGGTCCACTTCGTGCAGTCCCACAGATCGGTTGCAAGCCCGTCGTAGAACTCCGGCTCATGACAGACCATCAGAATGCTGCCTTTGTATTCCAGAAGCGCCCGTTTCAATTCTGCCTTGGCCTCCACGTCCAGGTGGTTTGTCGGCTCGTCCAGAAGAAGAACATTGGTGCGTCGGTTAATCAGCTTGCAGAGCCGAAGCTTTGCCTGTTCCCCGCCGCTCAGCACACGAACGAGGCTTTCAATATGCTGTGTGGTAAGTCCGCATTTTGCCAGGGCATTCCGGACTTCGTACTGGGAATAGGCGGAAAATTCCTTCCAGAGCTCTTCTATGCAGGTCGTATCGATATGCTGATCCATTTCCTGTTCAAAGTAACCGATTGAAAGGTAATCCCCCTGATCGACGGTACCGCTTAACGGAGGAATGAGACCGAGGATGCTTTTAAGCAGGGTAGTCTTTCCGATGCCATTTGTTCCGGTCATGACAATCTTCTGGCCGCGTTCCATGCAAAGGTAAAGCGGAGAGGAAAGAGGTTCCTTGTAACCGATGATCAGGTGTTCCGTCTGGAAGATATATCTTCCGGGGGTGCGAGCCTCTTTAAACTGAAATTCCGGCTTCGGTTTTTCCGCTGCGAGTTCAATCACGTCCATTTTATCCAGCTTTTTCTGGCGGGACATGGCCATATTTCTCGTGGCGACGCGGGCCTTGTTGCGGGCTACGAAATCCTTTAAATCCGAAATTTCTTTCTGCTGTTTGTTGTAAGCTGCGGCAAGCTGTGCCTTCTTCATTTCATAGACTTCCAGAAATCTGTCATAATCGCCGGGATAGCGGTCCAGGTGCCGGTTGTCCATATGATAGATGAGATTGATGACGCTGTTCAGAAACGGAATATCGTGTGAAATCAGAATGAAGGCATTTTCATACTCATTCAGATAGCGCTTCAGCCAGTCGATATGTTCTGCATCCAGGTAGTTAGTTGGTTCATCGAGCAGGAGAATATCAGGCTTTTCGAGAAGAAGTTTTCCCAGAAGAACTTTGGTACGCTGTCCGCCGCTTAATTCAGAGACCTCCCGGTCCAGACCGAGATCCAGAAGACCCAGAGCCCGGGCAGTTTCTTCAACTTTGGAGTCGATCAGATAGAAATCCTGTGTGGTCAGAAGGTCCTGAAGGGTTCCGAGTTCCTCCATCAGGCTGTTCATCTGCTGTTCGGAAAGGGAGGAGTCGGAGAGCTGATTACAGATTTCATTAACCCGTGCGTCCATTGCATGCAGATAGTCAAAGGCAGAAGAAAGAACGGAACGAATGGTCATGCCCGGTTCCAGCGCGGTGTGCTGATCCAGATATCCGACCCGAACATTCTTTGCCCATTCCACGGTTCCTTCGTCCGGCATGAGCTTTCCGGTGATGATGTTCATGAAGGTGGATTTTCCTTCCCCGTTGGCGCCGATCAGTCCGATATGCTCGCCTTTTAAAAGTTTAAAGGAAACGTCTTCAAAGATGGCTCTGTCGCCAAAGCCGTGTGTCAGGTGTTCCACGTTCAGAATGCTCATTCAGTTCCTCCGTACGATAATTTGTTTTATCCTATCATTATATGAGGGCTTTCGGCAACCGGAAAAATTGCATTGGAATTCTTCTTCGGATTCAGCTGCAACCGGGATCTTGAGCCAATTCGTAAGATTGTACAGCAGGGAAATGATATAATGGCAATATAAAAAAGAGGTAATACTGACGTATGAATAAGGGAATTATTGTATGCGTTACAGCGGCTGCATTATCAGCAGCAATAACCGGGACGGCATTTGCAGGAACTTGGGAGAGGAATGGACGGGGCTGGTGGTATGCGTCCAATGATTCCGGATCCGAGTGGTTTACCGACGGCTGGTATTGGATTGACGGAAACGGCGATGGCATTGCCGAATGTTATCGGTTTAATCAGAGCGGATACATGGAAGAAAACAGCAGCCCGGACGGATATACCGTGAATGCGGACGGACAGTGGGCAGTCGGCGGGGTTATACAGACGAAACCGGTCAGTCCCTTTGGTTCGTCAAAAGCCGGTTCTGCATCAAACGCACAGGAATATGCCGGTGATCATGTTCTGGTCTGTTTCAGAGAAGGAACATCGGAAGACCGGATCAGGAGAATTGCGGATCAAACGGGCTGTGTTGTTGACGCGGAATATGGATCGCATTTTGGCTTTTATCTGTTTCGTATAAAATCAGATTCTTCTAAAAGTGTTCCGGAGGTATGTGCTGAACTGTCAGAAGGATATCCTGAAGTCATAAGCGGACAGCCGGATTATATCATGCATATTGAGTCGGTGGAATAATTTAAATTAGTTTGAAATTCGGATGAGGGCGGTTACCTGACTTTACTCCCGACCGCATCAAGAAGCGGCTTTGCATTTGACGGCAGCTTTATGTCCCAAAAGACCGTTCCCCCTGATTTTTGCTCAAAATGTCACAAAAAGCATACTATTTATTATAAAAATGTTATAATGTAACATATAAGCCGTAGAAACCGCACCTGCCCTGAATGGGAAACGGAGTAAATTTGTATGAGAGGATATGAAGAAGACCAATCCGATTGATCAGACCGGGAAGGTCTTTTTTTGTGTTTCAGTACGAAAAATTGCGTGCCGATATTTGTTTTTATGCTTTAAAAAGGTGACGGCAGAATAATGAAATGAAGGCTGCCCCCGGATTGATGAAAGTTTACGGATCTGGAACGGAGCGGAAACCGGGATTTTTCTATCTGGCGAATAAGCATGAAAGGCAAGACCATGAGAAAGCATATGTTATTGAAAACCATTGTGTTCTGTCTCAGCGTTGCGGTCAGTTTCAGCATGGCAATAGGATGCTCGTCCTCCAAAACAGTGGCGAAAGAAACCATAACAATCTATACCAGCATTGAGAATTACAGAATAGAGTATCTGAACAAACGTCTTCAGAAAGAATTCCCGAACTATGATGTGAACATCGAGTTTTATTCAACGGGGGATCATATTGCAAAACTTCTGGCGGATGGAACGGATACCAACTGTGGTATAACACACAGTCTTGGATACAGTTATCTCCAGCAATTAGACGAGAAGGGATATCTTGCCGATCTGTCTTCCTATGACCAGTCTGTTTATGATGAGAATCTTATCATCAGCAACGATTTTCTGCCGCAGGAACGCGGCAGCGGAGCAATCATCATTAACACTCAGCTTCTGAAACGGCTTGGGCTTGACGAGCCGGCATCATATGAGGATCTGCTCAAGCTGGAATACCGGGGGCTGATATCCATGCCGGACCCAAAAGCTTCCAGCACGGGTTATATTTTTTATAAATCCCTTGTAAATGCATGGGGAGAAGAGAAGGCACTGGACTATTTTGACAAGCTCACAGACAACATTCTGCAATACACCGAGTCCGGCTCCGGACCGCTGAACGCTGTTGCCGAGGGCAAGGCCGCTGTAGGTTTAGGTACTACGGCAACGGCCGTGGCCAAATTAAATGAAGGTTTTCCGCTGAAGATCACATTTTTTAAGGAAGGCGCTCCCTATGCCGTTTATGGACAAGCCATAATAAAGGGAAAGGAAGAGCACAAGTCCGTGCGGGATGTGTTTGATTTTCTTGTCAATACTTTCAATTATGAAAACTGCGAACGCTATATGCCTGAGACTCTTTATAAGGATAAAACCTTCTCGCTCGAAAATTACCCGCAGAATATTCAATACGCGGACATGAGCAATAACACCGTGGAAGAAAAGGAAAGACTTCTGGCAGAGTGGAATCATTGAAAACAAGGTGGTGAGTCTTTTGAACGGAATCCGAAACAGCAACGGGAAAACAGGAGGCAGCGCATTCTATCGCACTGCTTCTTTGGTTCTTGTACTGCTTTTGAACATAATGATTTTAAGCCGTCCGGTACTTGCTGCAGAGCCGGCATCTTCTGCGGAGCAACAGCTTGTACATGTTGGATTTTTCCGGTTTGAAGGCTATCACGAAATGGATACTGCGGGCGAAAAGTCCGGATATGGATATGACTTTTTGCAGATGATCGCCGGTTACGCCAACTTCAGGTATATCTATGTCGGATACCAGAAAACCTGGAATGATATGCTGGATATGCTGGACAGCGGTGAAATCGACATGCTTACCTACGCCGTTAAGCTTCCGGAATATGAGGAACGCTTTGACTTCAGCGAGCACAGCATAGGAACAAGCTCCGCAATCCTGACCACATCAACTTCAAACACCGCTTTTGCCGCCAACGATTACAGACCCTTCAATGGTATCAGGGTCGGCTTCATTCGGGGTGCAAACCGCAAGGCAGCGTTTGACGATTACGCGAAAGAAAAGGGCTTTTCCTACACGCCGGTATATTATGAGGATGTTGCCGGTATGCAGACTGCCCTGGCGGCCGGCCGCGAGATCGACGCCATGGTGTCTGACGAGCTGCGGATCCCGTCCAATGAAGTCATCATTGACAAATTCGACCGGCAGGACATCTACGTCATGGTGAAGAAGGGCAACACGGAGCTGCTGCACACCATCGACGAGGCCATCAGAAAGCTGAATATGGCCGATCCGGGCTGGAACGTTGATTTGAAGAAAAAGTACTTTTTTTCTGATTACTCGGCGAGCTTTTCAATGACTCCTGCGGAAACAAAATATATTGCAGGGCTCTCATCATCAGGAACAAAGCTTAAAGTGCTGTTTAATCCTGCGCGTTACCCGTTTTCGTATTATAAAGACGGCGAGGCTGCCGGGGTCCTTGTTGATACATTCAGGAACATAGCCGCAAAGTACGGGCTGCCGTATGAGTTTGTCAAAACCGATAACACGGATGAGTATTACAAATTTCGAAAGGACGACAAAGCAGACGTCGTTCTGGATTTCATTGAATCCACCGATGAAGCGGAGGTGCTTGGGTATCGGCTGACATCTTCCTACGCTGACACTAACTGCTCGGTCATAACGTCAAGCGGTTTCACCGGTACTCCCGGTACGGCGGCTGTTATCAACGGCTCCGAATCCTTCAGTAAAATCGCGAAGGAAATCAATTCCCGCATGAAGATTTCAAACTTTGCCACTTTCGATGAATGTGTGGACGCTGTGAAATCCGGAGTCGTCGACTGTACCTATACCTACTCCATAACGGCGCAGATCTGTGTGATAGAGGATAAGTCAAAAAGTATAAGGGCAACTCAGCTGAATGACAGATATTTCCAGTTCAGACTGGCTGTCAATTCCGACGCTGATATGGCGCTTTACGGTCTTCTGAACAAGGCCACGCACAGTCAGACTTCTGCGGATACAAACGAGCTTCTGAATGCTTATGTACTTGCGGCAAAACGAGATTATTCCCTGTGGAATTATTTTGCCGATCACCCTGCTGTTCTGATCATAGCCATTTCTGTTGTAATGCTCATACTTGTCGGTTTTATTCTGTTTCAAAGGAAGAATTCCAGAAGACTCAAAGCGAGTAACGATGCGCTTGAGGCCAGCCGCGTCGCGCTTGAGAACGCACTGACGGAGGCGAACAACGCAAATGCTTCCAAGACAAGATTCCTTTCCCAGATGAGCCATGATATACGAACGCCGCTGAACGGCATTATCGGCATGACTAATATAGCCGCAGGGAACGTTGAAGATACCCGGCGCGTTTCTGATGCTCTTGACAAGATCCGCCACAGTTCGGATCACCTTCTGACGCTGATCAACGATATCCTTGACCTTAACAGAATCGAAAGCGGTAAGATGAAGATTGCGCATGATCCGGATGACATCCGTACTACGATCGATCAGTGCACGGAAGTGCTTAAAGGTTCTGTTATCAATCGTGATCTGACGATAAACATAGACACAGATCGGATAGAATACCCGTTTGTCTTTACGGATGCTCTTCACGTTCGGCAGATCCTGATCAATATTTTCTCTAACGCAGTTAAATTCACGCCTGACGGCGGAAGCATAACCTTCCGGGCGGAAGGCAGACAGGATGAGGCGGGAAATACCATGCTCTGTCGTTTTGAAGTCACCGATACGGGAATAGGCATGAGCGAAGAATTTCAGAAACACATATTTGAGGCATTTGTTCAGGAGGATGCTTATAACGCGAGGACCCAGTTCAAGGGCTCGGGGCTTGGGATGTCAATCGTAAAACAGTTGATTGATATGCTGGGCGGAAGGATTACTATTCGAAGCAAACTTCATGCGGGAACAACTATCGTCGTTGAGCTCCCGTTTGAGATGGATAAGAACGTTGTGAAAAAACCGGACGAGAGTTCCGGTGAAGACAGCACATACAGTTTTAAAGGAGTACATGTTCTGCTTGCTGAAGACAACCAGATCAACATGGAGATCGCAAAAACGCTGCTGGAAAGCAACGGGATCAGTGTTGACACAGTGGAAGACGGGCAAAAGGCTGTTGAAGCGTTTGCCGTATCTGCTGACAGAGAATACAGTTGTATACTGATGGATGTAATGATGCCGAATATGAACGGTTATGAGGCCACGAAAGCTATCCGCTCCATGGAGCGGCTGGATGCAAAAACAGTTCCTGTCATTGCCATGACGGCGAATGCCTTTGCGGAGGATGTTCAGGCGGCACTCGATAACGGAATGACCGCCCATATTGCAAAGCCTGTCAATGTGCGTATTGTCATGGAGACGTTGGCAAAGTATATTCGCCGGTAATAACGGGTTGCCGGTACATTATCAGGGTAATGGATGAGGTTAATCATGGTGTGGGGCTGAATACGGAATGTTCTGAAAACAGGCCTCCCAATTCTGTAATATCAGTAAATATTATGATTCCAAATATCCGAAGACCGGATGCTTGTATTATTTGGTTTAAATTGATAAAATAAATATCGCATCATATTGGAATTTTGTAACCGATACAGAGCTTCTCTGAAAGATATAACACAGGTAATATCGGGGAGCACATGATAAAGCAAAAAAGAAACGGAGACTATTTGTGCCGGATGCTCTTTCTGGCTGTATTCATGAATGGTTTTGAGGCTGCCGGATATCAGACAAGTCTCGGATACATAGGAAAGGAATATACCCTGGATGAGGCCGGAATAGGAATACTGGCTTCCGTTCAGCTTATAGCAGGGCTTATCGCGCCGCTTTTCTTTGGACCTTTGGCTGACAGAGCAGGAAAAAAGAAGCTGCTTTGCATTTTCTTTGCTGTTGAAACAGCAGCCGGCGCTGGACTTGCGTTTTGTACGGGATATCGTATTTTTACAATCGGGATTTTTCTGATGGGACTCTGCGTAAGCACAATTCAGTATGTCGTTATTGCGGCCCTTGCGGACCTGTATCCGGTCTCCGGGAGCAAAAAGATCGGCTGGGTCACCGGTTTCTATTCGCTTGGTGCCGTGACAGCGCCGTTATTGTGCGGATATTATCTGGAGCGGGGCAAATCCTGGAAAATTCTTTTTGCAGTTCTGGGCGTGACGGCAATAGCCGAGATGGCAGCTGCCATTAATATGGAATTTTCTCCACGGGAACCCGTAAAGACAAAGGGAAGCAAACATACGGCGGCCGGGAAATGGATTCTTTCCGGCATTCTCTTACTGTGTGCTGTCATGTTTGTGTATGTCGGATTTGAGAACGGTTTTGCATTTTTCGTCAATTTCTACCTTACAGAGAGTCTGAAAGCGGAACATGCGTACATTGCCCTTTCACTGTTCTGGCTCGCAATGATTCCGGCCCGAATTCTGTGCGGATATCTTTGCCGCTGGAACAGACAGATGCTTATTGCCGCTTCATTTGGGGCCGCTCTGATGGCGTTTGCCATAGGAATGGCCGGAAACGGAAAGGCTGCGATAGTGCTGTGCCTGCCGCTCGGCTTTTTCTGCGGGATGATCTATCCATCCGTACTGACGCGGTCGCTGGATTTTGCCGGAGGAAAGACTGCAACCGTGACCGGGATGATTACGGCTGCCACAGGACTCGGTGGTTCGGTTGTTACCGCACTGACCGGTTCAATGTCGCAACATCTGGGGCTGAAACGGACGATTGTCAGCCTTGCGGGATTTCTTGCAGCGGATATTTTCCTTGCCGTGTTTCTCTTTTTTGTCCACGGCAGCGGAAATGAAAAAGAAGCGTGTCACAGATGAAACATAAAAAAGGGGCAATGACATCAGTGGAAAAGAATTTGTACCATAGCGAAAAAAGTCGCGTTGCAGCGGTGGTGCTGAGCGTGATACTGATTGCGCTGGCTGTCTGTTCATTTTTTATGTTTCTTTATTTTAACAGCCGGAGCCGCAGGACCGTGCAGGCCGAACGAGAGAATTACACTACGGAAATTGCGGATCAGCTGACAAGGAATATAAACAATCTTCAGGGCTCCTATACAAGGGAGGTTTTAAACAGTGCAGAAGTGCTGCTTTCCTTAAGACCGAGTTCCCTGGAAGAGATCGGCCTTTTTTTACCGGACAGAAAAAATGCCGTGCACTTTCTTGTTACGGACAGCGGAAAAGTGGTAAGCCTCTCGGGCAGCGCATGCACACTCAGCAATGAATTCTTTACAAACGAGATTGCTCTTTCGCAGAAAGAGAATGTGGTGATGACTTATACGACCCTCAATCTCGCACAGGATTACCTTCTTTTCGGAAAAAAGATTGATCCCATGACCGTTGAAGGGACGACCTATGTTGCATGGATGATCGGCGTTACGTCCGACCAGTTCCGGCAGAACATGACCATATCGCTTTTTAACGGTCTGGGTGCCGGCTATCTGATATCCAGAGACGGTTCCATTGTCATTAAGTCAAACGACAGCAGTATGGTCTTTTCCGGCTATAATCTTTTCGCCGCTCTTCTGGCGGGCGGTGTTACCGATAAGCAGATTTCAGGTTTGACAAGCGCCATGGAGAACGGCGGTGGCACGATCAATGCAACTGTCAACGGAGTCGGCTGGCTGATCAGCTGCAGAAGCACGGAATTTGACGGTGATTACATCATTGTGGCTGTACCGCTGTCGATGACAGCGGCAGAAACTTATCGCAGCATGAATCTGGCAGTGGCTTTTGCTTTTGTTTTTATCATTGCGCTTGCCGGGGCACTGGGACTGTTTCTTTTATATGCAGCGCGCCGCAGGCAGGAAGAGGACCGGCGTATGGACGCTGTAGAAGCGCAGACAAATTTCCTGGCGAAAATGAGCCATGATATCCGCACGCCGCTGAATGCGGTCACGGGAATGCTGGAACTGGCTGCCGACCATAATCACAGCCGTGCCGAAGTGGATGATTTCGTATCCAAAGCCAGAAATTCCGCGGCATACCTGCTGGAACTGATCAACGGGATGCTTGATCTGCAGAAGATCAACAGCGGCAAAATGGAAACGGTACATGAACCTTTCTCCGTGTCTGAACTGCTTTACGACATAGATACCATGTACAAGCCGGTGCTGGAAGAAAAAGGACTGACTTTTGTGATGGAAGGACGGGAACAGTTCAATGTTGAGTATATCGGGGACGGTATCAAGATCAAGCAGATCCTGATGAATCTGCTGTCAAACGCCATGAAATTTACGGACAGGGGAGGCAGCGTAACGGTTTCTGCCGGGCGTTCCCCGATTGACGAAAACACAGATGAAGTTCTTTTTACCGTGACGGATACGGGAATAGGTATGAGCGAGGAATTCCAGCGGCGGATATTCCAGCCATTTGAGCAGGAAAAGTCCAGTTCCGTTTCGGGCTACGTCGGTACGGGACTCGGGCTCAGCATTGTGAAGAGCCTTACGGAACTGCTGGGCGGGAACGTGAGCGTAACAAGCAGGGTGGGTGCAGGCAGCAGCTTTTTCGTCAGGATTCCGCTGGAACGCGGTAAAACGGTATCGTTCCGGTCTGATCAGGCCGAAGAACAGATAGCGCCGTTTAATCATCAGCATGTCCTGCTTGCGGAGGACAATGCCATCAACCAGCAGATTGCGGTGCTGCTGATGCGGGAACGGATGAATCTTGAGGTCGATGCCGTCGATGACGGGAAAAAGGCGGTGGAAACCATGACAGACTCTGCACCGGGATATTATGCGGCTGTCATCCTGGATGTTCGCATGCCGGTGATGAACGGACTTGAGGCTGCTGCGGCAATCCGTGCGCTGGATCGCGCCGATGCAAAGACAATCCCTATTCTTGCACTTTCGGCCAATACCTACGGGGAGGACGTCCGCCGGTCGCTGGAAGCCGGGATGAATGCCCATCTGGCAAAACCCATTGAGGTCACAGAGCTTTCCGCTGCACTTCACAAATATATCAGGTGATGCGGTTTCCGGGTGAGAACATGAAGAGACAGGAGGAAATGACATGAAAATGAGTTTGAAGTGCGCGGGGGCATTTCTACTGACCGCCGCGCTGCTGTCTTCTCTGCTTTTCGGCTGCGGTGCGAAAACTGGCGCGTCATCAGCCTATGAAAAGACTGACGACATCGTTACCTTCGAGGCTCCTAAAAAGGGCAGGAAGATTGTCCGCGTGGGTTTTGGGATGAACACCGACTGGAAGCCGCTTATAGATGCCCTGAACAAACAGTTTCCGGACAGGCAATTCATTTACGACTTCAATGCCAAGGCCGGAATCAGTCCTTCCACGGAAATGGTACAGCGCCTCGTTCAGGAGAACAACTATGATTTGCTGGTGGCCAACTACTGGTATGCACCGTTGCTGGGTTCGGATATTTCCGGCGAGACTTTTCTGGAAAATTATCTGCAGACCACGCTGGAATCCATATCGTCGGACGGACATATCTACGGGATCCCGCTGCCTATGACGGCGGTCGGAATCTACTATAACAAAGATCTCTTCGAGGCAAACGGCTGGACTGTTCCGGCATCTACTGACGATTTCATAGAGCTGTGCATAAAAATCCGTAGCGCAGGCTACACTCCCTATGCAAACTGTCTGAAATACGAAGGTCAGACTACGCGTACGCTTGAGGGCATGGTCTATGACGAGATGCTCGGCTCACAGAAGGGCATGGGCTGGTACAGTGACCTCATCTCCGGGAAAGCCACTTTTACGGGATATGCCGAGCCTGCATTCCGCCTGGCAAAAACGCTGTTTGAGGAAGGCATCTTTTCTCTGGATGATTTTTCAGCCAGTCTTACAGAGCAGCGCACGGATTTTTTTACCGGAAAAACCGCGATGATCGACTATACATCCGATCTGTACGGTCTGGCGAAAACAGAGAACTGCAATTTTGAGATCGGATTTGCGCCCTATCCTTCCACGACCGGGAAAAATCCCTGTGTCCTGTATAATTCCGCCGCCGTATTGTATATTCCCAAAGGCATCCGTGAGGATGCCGAACGATACAAATTCGACACTTCCGTACTGAAGTATCTGAGCACATCAGAGGGGCAGGATGCGCTTCTCAGCGGATGGACCGGTGTTGTATGTCTGAAGAACTATACCGGAAATAACGAGCTTTACAGGCAGATGACCGGATATGCGGAACAAGGCACCTACCACGCAGTACTCAGTTTTTCGCCTTCCGAAGATAACGGTAAGCCTCTGCGGACGCTTATCAGCCAGGCGGTAAAAAAGATCGGGGAAGGAACCGATGTCAATGCTGCCGTTGCCGAACTGGACAGGGAGTACAGCCGTACACTGAGTCAGGGCGCGACGGAAAAGCAGTACGAGAAAATCGCTTCCGCAACAGACAGTTTTACCATGCTGGAAACAAGCTTCTATTTTGCCGACAAGATTAAAAACGCGACGGGGGCAGACGTTGCGCTTGTTCCGAACGGCGGTTATTATCGTTCGAACATGGCGGACATCCCAAAAGGCGACATCACGAACGATATGCGGCTGTTTTATCAGAAGAGCATAGGCGACAAGGACTATATCACGACTTATGCACTGACCGGGGCGCATCTGAAAGCCCTGCTGGAGCATCCGATCATCAACGGCAACGAACAGACGCAGTTCATTGCCGCTTCGGGACTGAAAATCGAATATGCGCCCTGGCACAGGAGCGGAAACCGTGTCGTAAGCGTGAAGCTGTCAGACGACACTGCGATTGATGACGCAAAAATCTATACGGTGGCCGCTTATGCAGGCGTGGTCGATGAAAGTTATATCACATCAACGCTGCAGACCTGTGGCACGCTGGGAGACCCGCAGACATTCATTGAGAATGCCCTGCGTGCGGACAAAACCATCACTCCCGACACAGGCAGCCGCGTTAAACTCGACTGGGATATTGAAGGCGCTGATTAAAGGCGATGTTTCGGTAAGCCGGCTTTAAAAGGACATTGTTTCAAAGTCCTGATAAAGTCGGTATTTTTTTGCCTGAAAGCAGTTCTCATGGCAGGAAAGGTAAACGGACGGTTCACTGTACGCCTCATTTGTTCCGGTGTATAGTCGTGTTTTGTCGGAACAGACAACACGCAAACGTGAAAAGGAGGCATTCATGCACAGCAATCTTTATGCCGGTGAAATAGAAGACAATGCAATTCTCCTGGACGGCAGCCTGATCGGATTCTTCAAAAGGTTTTCTGAATACTGCAGGGAAAGAAACTTAAAGCCTGCCGGGGCGACGGAACTGGAACAGGCCGGGGAAGAGGAAGACCTGATCTCGGAAATACGCCTGCGGTGCCGGGAAAAGCTTCCTGAAGAATACAAGATGATGGAAGATCACCTGTCGGATTACCTGAAGGATAATTACCTTGATTTTATCCGGAACGCAACGGATATGGAGCTCAGGGTCTTTCTGGAACTGATGTCGAATCTGACGGCGGTCCGCAGCATAGCGGAGAACGGTGACAGGAAATTTATTTCCTTCTCAGAACTGGATTTCCGCACGCTGGCAGAGCATTACCGTGACCATGAAAGATTCTTCAAATTTATGGGACTTGGCGAGGAAGAACTCATGACAGCACAGGTTGCGGCAGAGAAGCCGGAAGAAGAACCGCATTTTAAAAAGCGGGATATCCTGAATTACTGGTACGATACTCTCGGGGAAGATGCCGGTGACATCGAAAAACTGAAGAAGCGGAAGTTTTTCCCGCAGGAATTTATCTATGCCGATTACTGCCGGAAACTGGATTACGCTTACCGCTATGTCACAGGCAGCCACAGCGAAAACCGGAAAAGGAAACTGTGCACGGACTTCATCCGTCTTCGGGAAATGATGGGGCGGAGGGAATACCCGCGGGCCGGTTTCCGGGACGACCACAGCGACATCCTGCATTTTAAGGAAGGCGATGCGTACGGGATCTCTGTCCGGGGCGGATCGATCGATTCCTTGTACGGGTGCAGGGGCAGGTTTTCACATCAGTACCTGGTGGTCCATATCACCACGGACGATCGGGAATACATCACGATCAGGGATGCCCTGGATAACCTCAACGAGAAGGAGCTTCTGATCATTTTCACTAACTGGCGGATCAAAAGGACACCGAAGGCACTGCAGCTTCTGACAGATGCCTTTAAGGCAAATGCGCAGGCAAGCCTTTGCAACAGCTGCCTTTTAAACAGGAGCCGCGATTTTAAAAAGTCACTGGATCATTTTAACAGCATGGCTGCGAAAAGAGAAAAGAAGGGCGGGCCGGATATCCTGGCCGGACTCTATGAAGCGAAGAGCCGTCTGGAGGACTGGCCGTTTCGCATAAAGGCTGAAGTCATGAAGCAGTGCCTCAGTACTTCTGAAAAGCTTTCACCGCAGATGGAACAGATTGCCGGAAGCAGCGACCCGGAAGAAATAATTCTGCGTCTTACGGAAACGTACGAAACCTTTTACCGGGATGCGGCAGAGAAGATCTCCGGGGGAGAACCGTTCAGAGAGGAAATGACCTGTGAAAAAAATCCGTACGGCGGAACAGATCTGTCGGATGGCAACATGGACCATTTCGGATACTTCCGGATGAAATATTTTACAGAGGCATATGATGCAGCCGTTATATCAACGACATCAGCAGACTATGAAAAAAGATATGATGCGTATCTGAAAGACAAAGCCGGGATCATGACGCGCTATTTTCTGGCGCTGGCCATTCCAGGTTTATACCTTATTCGGGATTACCTGGAGGGCTGCACGGAGATCGGGGAAGTCAGGGACACAGGTGAGCCGGAAAAAATCTGCCGGATAAAGAACCTTATCCTGAAATATGAGAAAGCGGCGTACGGACCGCAGGCCGGAAGGATACGGGAAGCCGGAGAAAGAAGACGCACCGGCTATATCCGGGAACTGGAAAAAGAAGCGAAGAAGATGGAAAAGAACGGCATATAATCCGGAAAAGCATTTTTATTGATTTTTACAGGAATTTTGTTGTATTTTATAGTTTGCATTGCTAAAATAAGACTAATAAGATTAAATATTTATATTTTGTAACCGTCATGGAAGTTTGTCCGAAAACAGCGTGTATCGTACACATTTTTTGAGAACGAAATATTGTCTGCTGACAGGAGGAACCGGAGATGGACAATCCGGGTATCAATTTTTACTCACAGTCTGATGCTTCGGAATCTCTTAAACGGTCTGAGCAGTTAAATGCCAGGCTTCGTCAGCAGTACGCCGAATATGACTTGCTGCTGGAATCCGCCGGCGTATGCATTGTAAAAGTCCGAATGGATGAAAACCTTACTTTGGATTGGTGCAACGAAGCTTCCTACAAGGCGGTCGGCTATACGAAGGAGGAATACGAAGCGCAGTTCGGGTACGATGTGCGTTCCTTTTTTCGCGGCCGGGAGGAACTTTTCCGGCCGCTTGCCGATGCGTGTAAAGATGCCCTGCAAAGCGGCAGACAGCATTTTCAGACAATCGCTCATATCCCGTCGCGTACAGGACATCTTTGGGCACAGTGTGCCGGAACTTTTACGGATACTGATCCGAAAACAGGTGTGCCGGCATACGTATATGTCATTTTCACAGATGTGACCGCAGTCGTGGAGACAAGAAAAAAACTCGACGAAGCCGACCGTAAGAATGCCTGGCTTGTCAATATTCTGGATAATATCCCAGCCGGCGTCAGCATATGCATGGTCGAAGACGGACGCATGCTGTCCATTACGATCAACCGCCATCTGGCGGATCATCTGGGGATTTCAAACGGAGAATTTACACTTGAAAGTCTGGATCAGATACTTGCCTATGTTCATGTTGCGGACCGTGAAGAATGCGGGAAAAGTATTTCAGAGTTTCTGGAGCAGGAAGGAAAACTTGATTTAATCTGCCGCATCCGTCACAGCGGTACTGCGGATTTTTCATGGATGCATGTTGAGGGCAGAATTGTCATTTCACCGGACAATTCAAAGGCTGCATTCGTAACCTATACGGATATCAGTGTATTGAAGGAAACCGAGAAAACACTTCGGGAGGCTGTTACATCGGCGAACCTGATCGTCTGGGAATATGATATTCCGGGTCACACCATACATATGGCGGACAATGATACTTCGGAAAAAGAGTGCCTCCGCCTGGGCCTTAACCGTGTGATCTCCAATGTACCGGAATCCCTTGTGGAAATTCTGGATGAACGGAGCGTGCCTGCGTTCCTGGAGATGTACCGTAAAGTAGAGGAGGGCAGGAATGCTTCCTGTGAAATATGGTATAAGCGCAGACTCGGTCAGGAGCCGCGGTGCGAGAGAGTGAGTTACACGGTGGACTTTGACGAGGAGGGCCGCCCCGTCCGTGCCTATGCCGTAGGTATCAACATTACGGCAGAGAAGAACATTGAGGAACGCTATGCCCGGGAAAGAAGCTATCTGCAGGAGAACAGGGATTTTAACCTGATTTCCAAGGGACGATACAACCTTACGCAAAACAGGGTACTGGAATATTCCATGCAGGCAGACAAAACGCCCGGCGGAAATTATTTCGATACCCATTCCGATATGACTTACGATGAAGCAGCGGAAGCGCTTTTCCATATGCCGTGCCCGGAGGAAGACCGTGCGGCGCTCATTGACGCCGTGGACCGGCAGCGGTTGCTGCAGAGGTACCAGGAAGGCCATCTGCTGAGCCGCGCCCAGTACCGTCGCCTGCGCAAGGGCAACCTGCCGCTCTGGATGAGCGTGGAGATGCGTACTTTCGCTTCTCCGCTCACAGGTGACATCGAATGCTTTTCCTATACGTACGATATCACGGACAAAGTGCAGAACGAGGAGATCATGGACCGCATTGCTGCCACGGAGTTTGACTATGTCGGCCTGATCTATTCCTGCGTGAATCTTTTTGAATTTCTGCAGAAATCCGATAAGATCACTTTTCCGGAAGCGCATGTCAAAACGTCGTATTCCGAATGCTGCGCTTTTGTACGCGGAAATTTTGTGGCGGACGACGAACTTGATCAGTATGACTCCGCGGTTTCCCTGCAGAACATTCTGTCCGGCCTAAAGGCCTCCGGCCGATGGAGTTCAACCTACCGCCGTACGGAAAACGGGAAAATCTACTGCAAGCAGATTGATTACAGCTGGCTTGATCAGGATGAAGGTATCATCCTTGCTGTCCGTACGGATATTACGGCCTCCTATGAGCGCGATCAGGCACAGATTTCCGGGATGCAGGCAGCCAAGCTGGAGGCAGACCGGGCCAATGAAGCAAAATCCGCGTTTCTGTCCAATATGAGTCATGACATGCGCACACCGCTGAACGCTGTCCTCGGTTTTACCGACCTTGCTCTGCGGGAAGAGGACATGACGGTCAAACAGGATTATCTTAAGAAAGTGAAATCCTCAGGTGATCTGCTTCTGAATCTCGTGAACGATACGCTGGAAATGAGCCGGATTGAAAGCGGCAAGTTTGTTCTGGAACCGGAAGCTGTCTATGGCCGTGAGGTATGGGAATCGGTGATCACGGCACTGCGTCCTGCCGCGGAGCTGAAGAATATCGCACTCATCACCAGAAATCCGGAAGATCTGGACGAGACACTCTGGGTCGACCGGCTGAAGCTGCAGAAGATCCTGCTGAACCTGATCTCAAATGCGATCAAATACACGCCGGAAGGCGGTACCGTGCATGCCTCCGTGGAACGGCTTGAACCCGCCGAAAACGGTTTTAACCGCCGCATAATCGTGGAGGATAACGGCATCGGCATAAGTCCGGAATTTCTGCCGCAGGTATTTGAACCGTTTGCACAGGAGCATCGTACGGAAACAAAAAATGTGGCGGGTACAGGTCTCGGGCTTTCCATTGCCAAGCGCATTATCGATCTGATGGGCGGCAGCATTCAGGTCATAAGCAAATTGAACTGCGGTACGCGGTTCACCGTGGAATTGCCCCTTACCGTAATGAAAAACGGAAAAATACGCGGCCAGAAGGAATCGCACTCCCTTGCTTCCCTGACAGGGAAAAAGGTGCTGCTGTGCGAGGACAATGACCTTAATGCGGAAATCGTAACAATTCTTCTAAGGGAAAAAGGGATGGAAGTAGATCACGCTTCGGACGGAGCGGCAGGCGTACGGAATTTTGCGGATTCCATGAACGGATATTATGACGCCGTACTGATGGATATCCGTATGCCGGTCATGGACGGTTACGCTGCTGTAAAAAAGATCCGTTCGCTCAATCGCAGCGATGCGAAGACGGTTCCGATCTATGCCATGACGGCGGATGCGTTTGAAGAAGATATCCGTCGCGCGCACGAAACGGGAATGAACGGTTATCTGGCAAAACCAATTGATCCGGAGAAGCTCTGTCGGATGCTGGCTGACGGTCCTCTGAATGAGAAATGCGAAAACACTGATCCAAATTTTTGAGGAGGCAGTACATGGAACAGAACAGGCTTTCTCCCGAAGAACGTAATGTGTATGAAAAATTTCCCCTGCCTTTCTGCGTGCTTTCCGTGTATGGGGATAATTACGTTCTGCAGGCTGTTTCGGATGGTTTCCGCAGAGCATTTCGGATATCCCGCGGGATGCTTCCCGCGCTTACTTCGGATTTCCTGAAAAAGTGCATACATCCTGACGATCTCAGCCATCTTCGCCCTGATCTGGAGAGCGCCTGCTTTACGCCGGACGGACAATTCAGGACAGTATGCCGGATCCGGACGGGGGAAAGCAGTCCTTACCGTCCGCTCTCCGTAAGAGGCAGTATCGAGCGGCAGACGGACGGGTCCTATTTCCTCTATGCCTGTTTCTTCGATGTCGATGATGAAACGGAGATGTACCGGGAAGAGACAGGCAGCAGACTGCGGCAGGATGTTCTGCTTTCGGATATTCTTTCCACGACAAAGACCGCGATATTCTGGAAGGATGCCGACCGCCGTTTTCTCGGTGCCAACAGGGCATTTCTGGATTATTACGGTTTTACGGATGAGAAGGAAATCCTCGGCAAGAATGATGAAGACATGGGATGGCATTCGGAACCCGATCCGTATAAAAATGATGAGCTGTGTGTTCTGCGTGACGGAATCAGCACCTACCGTGTGCACGGTAAGTGTATGGCAAAGGGAAAAAACCGGGATATTGTCGCAAGCAAGAGCCCGCTGGTCGTTGATGGTCAGATTGTCGGACTTGTCGGCAGCTTTGAGGATGTAACGAAGGAAAAAGAACAGCAGGCTGAAATCAGGCGCCTGAATGCAAAACTTGAGGAACAGCTTATTGACAGAGACCTTCTGATGAGTATTTCTGAGGTCTGCATTGTCAAGATCAGTCTGGCAGATTTTAAGTTTCTCGAATACAATGACGCCATGTGCAGGATGATCGGCTGTACATCGGAAGAATACGAAAGACAGTATCATCACAGTATGGAGACTTTTTTCACAGGGGAATACAAAAATGAACTGGACAGCCTGAAAAAAGCCGTTACAGCTGCGCTGAACGAAGGAAAAAACAGGTTTACACTGAGTCTGCGCATTCCGTCCGTTCACGGACCGGTCTGGGTGGGCGGTTCTGCTTCTTTTACTGATTTTGACCCGGACACAAATATGCCAAGGTCCATGTATGCGGTCTATCGCGACATTACCGACATCATAGAGGCACAGAAAAAGCTGGAACTGGCGGAGATTGAAATACAGAAAGCCGCCATTCTTGAGACGCAGCTCAGTAAGATGCGCAATATGCTGGACGGGGTGTCTGCCGGCATTGGCGCGCTGCGTATCCGGGACGGAGTTCGTGACACAAAAATACAGCTTAACCGGTATTTTACGGAGCATATTGACATAGCAGCCGGCAAAGACAGTATTGTCGATCTGAAAGAATTCCTGAATTCGATCCATCCGGATGACCGTGTGCAGATGAATCTGGATTATCAGGAATTTCTCCGTGTTAAAACATCCATGACACGCCAGTACCGGTTCCGTACTGTTGGCGGAGATTACATATGGATAAGTGTTCAGGGAACCGTCGAGCGGCTTTCCGAACATACGGAGATCGCCTATTTTACCTATACGGATATCAATGCGATGAAAATCGTCGAGGAAGAGCTGCAGGAAAGCCGGCATTTTTATCAGGAGGTCGTACAGGCCGCCAAACTTTCGACATGGGAATACAGCATAAAAGATCATACTATCATGATGTCCGGGGATGACCGTACGAAAAAAATGTCATCCATTCTTGCATTGCCGAAGATCATTGAAAATGTTCCGGACGCTCTTCTTCCGCTGATCAGTGAAGAGGATCAGTCTGTTTTTCTGGATATGTACCGGAAAGTGGAACAGGGACAGGATGCTTTCTGCGAGGTATGGTATAAGCCGGTAAACGGACGTGAGCCCAGGTGTGAGAGGGTTACCTATATTGCGGTTCCGTCATCGTCAGGAATGCCTGCACGCGCAATCGGCTTTTCACAGAACATTACGGCGGAACGGAAGGTGGAAGAGCGCTATCAGCGGGAACTCGGCTACCTTCGGCAGACAGATGAAAATAATCTCGGTGCCAAAGGTCATTACGATCTGACAAAGAATACCGTACTGGAATATACCACGAAAAATGACAGCTTTTTCAGGATACAGCCGGGCATTTCCTACGATGAGGCGCTTCATGAATTTGTCCGGATATCCCGGGAAGGGAAAGAACGGCAGGAGATTTCGGACAAGCTGGACCGGGCCAGACTGATCGACCGGTATCAGCACGGGCAGATGCAGACAAATCTCGTATACAGGCGCACCAGAAAAGGGGACTTGCCATTATGGATTTCTCTGAATGTTCATATCGACATGAGCCCGGAAACAGGGAATCTGGAGGCTTTTACCTATGCCTATGATGTGACAGACAAGATGGAAACGGATGAAATTATCGGGCTTATTTCCGAGGTGCAGTTTGACTTCATCGGACTCATCTATGCGGAAACGGATGAATTTGAATATATCAGAAAGTCCGCAAAGATCGACTGCGGGAAGGAAGGGATACGTTTCTGCTACAGTAAGGCCAGTGACCATATCTGTAATGCCTTTATAGAGGATGAAGACCGGAAACAGTATTTTTCCGCGGTTTCTCTGGATAGTATTCTTGCAGGTCTGCATGCGGGCGGCGGCCGGTATACCACAACATACCGCCGTACGGAAAACGGACGGGTTCTCTGTAAACAGCTGGACTATGTCTGGCTGAATGAACAGGAAAAGATCGTTCTTGCCGTCCGCTCGGATGTAACGGCATCCTTTGAGCATGATCAGGAACAGATGGCCAGGATTGAGGCTGCAAAGCTGGAAGCCGACCGGGCCAACGAAGCAAAGTCCGCTTTCCTTTCCAGTATGAGTCACGATCTGCGTACGCCGCTGAACGGCGTGCTCGGTTTCACGTCATTTGCGCTGAAAGAACCCGATCCGAAAAAGAAACAGGAATATCTGGAAAAGATCGATGCTTCCGGCAGACTGCTGCTCGATCTCGTTAATGATACGCTGGAACTTTCCCGCATTGAGAGCGGCAAGGCTGCATTGAACGAGGAAGCTGTCATGTCGGATGATCTTGTCCCTGCGGTAGTCACTGCTCTTCGTCCTTCGGCAGAGTTAAAGGGAATCCGGCTGATCAGCGATCTGGGAGCAGATGCTTCCGTGCCGGTATGGTGTGACAAACTGAAATGTCAGAAGATTGCGCTTAACCTTATTTCCAATGCAATCAAGTATACACCTGAAGGAGGTACCGTCAGCGTAAGCCTGAAGCCTTTGCAGACAGATGTTCCGAACTGTAAAATGAGTTTTATCGTTGAGGACAGCGGGATTGGCATGAGTGAAGAATTCATGAAGAGAATGTACGAACCGTTTTCCCAGGAAAAACGTTCCGAGACGCAGAAAGTGGCCGGTACGGGACTGGGGTTGTCCATTGTCAGGCATTACGTTGACCTGATGGGTGGTAAAATAGAGGTTACGAGCAGACTGCATCAGGGAACGCGCTGGGTTGTTTCTCTTCCCGTCCGCAAGGTACAGGACGGTCTGATACAAAAGAAGATACTGATGAACAGCAGCGATGCCATGGCCGGCAAACATGCCCTGCTCTGCGAGGATAATTTCATGAATACGGAAATAGCCGTCATGCTGCTGAAGGAACGGGGAATTCTGGTGGAAACGGCAGAAAACGGGGAAATCGGACTGGAAAAGTTTTCCGCATCCGGGATCGGTTTCTTTGACTTTATCATGATGGATATCCGGATGCCGGTGATGGACGGCTATACGGCAACCGGAAAAATCCGGGAACTTAACCGGCCGGATGCAATGGACATCCCGATTATTGCCATGACTGCAGATGCTTTTGAAGAGAGTATCCGCGAAGCAAAAAAAGCAGGAATGGACGGTTATGTGACAAAGCCGATCGATCCGCGGAAACTTTTTGAAACTTTGGAAATGTGCAGTAGGCACGGTCAGCAGCATTTTTCGGAAACGGAATAAACGGATGTGATATAAGCGCAGAGGATTTTTCAGCTTAGAATGCTTCAGGAGGGTAATTGTGTTGGAGTATACCATACAGGATCTGGATATGCTGATTCACAGTTTAACCGGTTATGCGGTGATATACATTCAGAAGGGAGACAGAATAACGCCTCTGCTTTATACGCCGGAGGTTCCGGGCTTTTCCGGTCTCACGGAACGGGAATATCTGGAACTGTATGCGGATGACGCGACTGCTGTTGTGGCAGACAGGGATATGCCTGTGGTAAAGCGTAAGCTGGCAGATGTGCTGCATGGTCTCGGAGACCGGGAAGCAACATACCGGACATCCCATAAGAGAAAAGGGTTTGTCTGGACCCGCGTGAAGCTGCATCTGCTCGGCACCATCGGCGGAGATCCTCTTATCATCGGGATTTTTCACGATGTTTCGGACACAATTGCAGTTCCGGGGATTCTTCTGGATCATTCCGATCAGAAAATCTATGTAATCGAACGCGAGTCCTATGATCTTCTGTATGTGAATGCCGTTGCCCGTTCGGACAAGGAAACGGAACCGTCCATCGGTCAGACGTGTTATCAGTATATCCGCGGCCTTAATTCACCGTGCGCAAACTGTGTGGTGCATCAGGTATGCGGCGAGCAGGTTCTGGACACAGTCTGGCATGATCCGTCACGTAATAAGACCTATGGCGTAAAAACGGTTCCGCTGACTTTCTTTGAGAAATCCGCATATGCTTTTTTCATCGATGATCTTACCGAACATATAAATCTGGAAGCTGCCCTGCGGCATGATATTACGTTACAGAAACGTGCAGCGGATGATTTCAACGAAACAATCCAGGCTCTTCTGACTGCCAATCCGGATGCACTCTGTTCCTATAAACTCAATCTGTCGCGGAATCTGTGCAGCGAAGAGCATGGTACTTCGGAATATATGCTGAAACTGCTTCACGCGGATACGGCGGACAGTCTGTTTCAGAATCTTCTTACCATAATTCCGGATCCGGAACAGCAAAGAGTCGCAGCGGGATTTTTCAACCGCAAAGCACTTCTTGGCATATTTGCAAAAGGAACCAAGGCCACGCACCTCGATTACCAGCGAAGGGGAGACAGGGGGGACATCCTCTGGGTCCGTACATTTGTCAACATGCTGAAGGATCCGGAGACAGAGGACATCCTCGCGGTTTTCTATTCTCTCGATATCACGTCCGAGAAGAGAAAAAATACCATATTCAATATCATTTCCGATCAGGAATATGATTATGTCGCCCTGCTTCACGTCAGGACGGAAAAGTTCGAATTCTTAAGCCTGAGCAGCCGCCTTCTTCCCAAATATCATGCTTCTCTGAAAAATCCGGTTGATTTGTTTGATTACGTTTCAATCCGTCAGTTTGCGGCATCCACTTTTATCGCAGAGGAAGACCGTGAATTTTATCTGGAAAGAAGTACGATCAAAGCCATCACAGATGAGCTCGATGAGAAGCAAAGCTGTGAGATCACAATCCGCGGCCATTATACAGGTCATCCGGATGAATTCATGTACCGGAAAATACAGCATTATTATCTGGACGAAAGCAGGGATACCGTACTGCTTGTCCAGTCGGATGTGACCAATATTGTCTTACAGCAGCAGAAGCAGACAGAACTTGCAAAGCGGGAAGCACAGTATGCCGAGGATATCATTGACTCTGTAGGGACAGGCATCTGCGTTTTCCGCATGCCGGATGCAGACCATCTGCTTGGCGAATTCGTAAACCTGCAGATGTTTCGCATACTCGGTTTCACGCCGCCGGAAGGCCCGGATGCGCGGGCATCCATGATGCTTGATCCGATGATCAGTGCATACTTCAACAATGCTTTCCTTGCCATCCACCCGGACGACTTCGAAAGAGTAAGGAAAGCTTTTCACGAAGGATTCAGGAGCAGCTATTTTGATGCCGGAAGCTACCGCGTGATCAGAAAGGACGGGAGCGCCGTCTGGGTGAGCCAGAATGCCACCCTGCGCGAGATCAGGAAGGACTGTCGTGTCTTCTACGCGAGTTACCGTGTGGTGGACCATGAAGTGGAACTTCAGTCCGAACTGGAGCAGCAGCTGCAGAAAGAAAAATTACTGCGGGTTCAGGCAAATGCCGCCAATGCTGCAAAGTCGGATTTTCTTTCGCGCATGAGCCATGACATTCGTACGCCGCTCAACGGTATTATCGGCATGACGTATCTGACACAGGCAATGGAACTGCCGGAGAAGGCGCATGAGAATCTGGAAAAAATAGACAGGTCATCCAAATTTCTGCTTTCGCTCATCAATGATGTTCTGGATATGTCGAAAGCCGAGAGCGGCAAGATCGAACTTCACCCGCAGCCGTATGAATTTGGAAGACTTGCAGGTTATATTGATGCGGTTATCCGTCCGCTGTGCGAAGAAAAAAATCAGAAGCTGGTGATCGAGGCAGATCCCGTCGGAGGGATTGTACCAATCGTGGATGAACTGCGCATCAACCAGATACTTTTCAATCTGTTTTCAAATGCGGTCAAATATACGCCGGAAGGCGGGACAATTACGTTCCGGCTGAAGGAACACCTGACGGCTGAGAAAAAACTTCATACGGAGATCCTGATAAGCGATACCGGGATTGGCATGAGCGAAGCGTTTCAGAAAGTCCTGTTTGATCCGTTTACACAGGAGAACCGCAGAGACCAGCCGGAAATGCGCGGTACGGGACTCGGGCTCTCCATTGTCAAAAAGACGGTTGATGCCATGGACGGAACCATCTCTGTAAAGAGCGAACCCGGAAAAGGCACGGCGTTTATCGTAAATCTGACGCCGGACTATGCGGAGCTGAAGCCGGACATCCGTACGGAAGACAGACAGAAATCAGACGGCGAAGACAGGAAGAAGCTTTCCGGAAAACATATTCTTCTCTGCGAAGATCATCCGCTGAACCAGGAAATCGCGAAGGCTCTGCTCTCCGGAAAAGGTGTTATAGTGGAAACGGCGGACGACGGACAGCTTGGCGTAACGGCATTCGGCGGTTCTTCCGTAGGCTTTTATGACTGTATCCTGATGGACGTTCACATGCCTGTCATGGACGGCTATGAAGCAACGAAGACTATTCGCGCATTGGACAGGCCTGATGCAAAAAGTGTGCCGATCGTTGCCATGACGGCGGATGCCTTCACGGATGACGTTCAGAGATGTCTCGACGCCGGAATGAACGGGCATATCGCAAAACCGATCGATCCGGAACGGATGTTTGATGCTCTGAAAAAGTGGATAAAATAATATCGGGCAGAGCAGCGGTTCTTTTCTGAACAGACAACGGCGGTGTCTCTTGAAAAGAGGCATCGCCGTTTTTTTCTATAATGCAAAATGCAGCTTCAGATCATTCCGTATTTTTATCCTTGGCAAAGTGTCTGTTCCTGATCCATGCTTTTAAGATAACATTAATATACTGGCTGAAATTACGGTCATCCTTATCTGCCAGTTCTCTGATTTTTTCAGCAGTATCTTCATCCAATGTAATGCTGACCTTTATCTTAAGAGGCTTCATTTAATCCATACCCCCCAATTTTTAATACATTTTAGCATTAGAAAATATCACATGTGGATAGTAGGATTAAGTAGCATATAATCGTTCCGGATAAGATAATAATTGTCAGTTTACTGATATTATAACAAAATATTCAGTAATCAAAATATGGTCCAGACTATACCAAACCTGTTACATGCAGTTTCGCCATTTCTTTTATCCGGAAAATAGGATAAAATCAAAAAGGAGGTGAACACATGATGAAGAAAAATTTCCGGATCTATATTGCCGTATCATTTGTCTGTGCGTGGGTGATCCAGGTGCTCGCCTG
>Ga0160425_1001090_pt1 | contig 28594 bp, 25 predicted proteins | sample BioMet8_FD_108193 | JGI IMG/M metagenome (GOLD analysis project Ga0160425, IMG submission 108193) | Microbial communities from bioreactor (seeded with sewage sludge) at Lawrence Berkeley National Lab, California, USA - Biofuel... | ecosystem: Engineered > Bioreactor > Anaerobic > Unclassified ...
CGTCCGACGGCACAGGGTCCCCGGCGCAAGGCTTTGCGGCGGGGTGTGCCGCAGCGGTTTTCTTTTCCACCGTGCACGGCGCATTTTCTTTGTCCAGGAACAAAGAAAATGGGGGGTGCATTCCCGCGCCGCAACCGGCGCAAACCCCGGATTCTCCGGGAAACCGTCCGCCGACATTCATTGCCCGGCCCACGGCGGGCAGACGGTCACGCCACGTCCGGCCCGCGGTACGCAGGCGGTTACGCCACGTCCGGCCCACGGCGGGCAGACGGTCACGCTCCGCCCCGGCCCACGATGCGCAGGCGCTCACGTTGCGTCCAATCTACGGTATGCAGGCGGTCACGCCACGTCCGGCCCACGGCGGGCAGGCGGTCACGCTCCGCTCCGGCCCACGGTGCGAGGTCACTTACATCACGTCCATGCCCACGGCGGGCAGACGGTCACGCTCCGCCCCGGCCCACGATGCGCAGGCGCTCACGTTGCGTCCAATCTACGGTATGCAGGCGGTTACGTTCCGCCCCGGCCCACGGTGCGAGGTCACTTACATCACGTCCATGCCCACGATGCGCAGGCGGTTATGCTCCGCCTTGGCCCATGCTCCGCCGGCGTTTCCATCAACCGCCCGCGCCAGCCATCGCCCTATTGTTTATCGAAAAACGATAAAATATGATTGACAATCGATAATACCCGTGGTAGGATAACGGAAAAAGGGGGAATTGCCATGAAACAGACCTCCGCGCAGAGCATCGCGCGGGTATTGAAAATTCTGGCGGCGATCACGCTGGGCTGCAATCTGGCCGCCATTCCCGCCGTGCCCTATGTGGTGTGGCGGGGCAGCGCCGAGGGGGGCCGGGCATGGCTGCCCGCATACCACCTGCCGCTGATCGCGTTTCTGATCTTCTGCGGCATCTGCACGGCCCTGATCCTCGTGCAGGCCCTGCGGGTGCTGAACACCGTGCTGCGGGGCGAGCCCTTCTGCATGGAGAACGCCGTCAGCCTCCGGCGGGCCGCCGTGTGCGCCTTCTGCATCGCCGGCGCCGCCCTGGCCCGGACCTGCTGGGGCTTCTGGCTTTACCGCAGCCTCCGGCCGCTGCTGACCTACAACGCCCTGTTCGTCCCCATCTTCGCCATGGCCGGGCTGCTGTGTCTGGTCATGTCCGCCCTGTTCCGCCGCGCCGCGGAGCTGAAGGCGGAGAGCGACCTGACCATTTGAGGCGCGCCTATGATCGTAGTGAATCTGGACGTGATGATGGCCCGGCGGAAGATGACCCTCAGCGAGCTGTCGGAGCGGGTGGACCTGACGCTGGCCAACCTGTCCGTGCTGAAAAACAACCGCGCCCGGGCCGTGCGCTTTTCCACGCTGGAGGCGCTGTGCGCCGCGCTGGAGTGCCAGCCCGGCGACATCCTGGAGTACGTGCCGGGGGGAGACCCCGAAAAGGAATGAGACTGTCCGCGTGACGCGGACGGATTAAAAAAGGAGAACGAATATGGAACCTGTGGAAAACGCCCTGCCGGCGGCAGGGCAGACTTCGTGCGCCCAAAATGGGCAGAAAACCGCGGTTTCCCGCCCGGAGGCCGACGGCCGCGACCGGCGGATGCTGGCGGGGGCGGCCGTCTGGTGTGTGCTGGCGGCGGACTGCCTCTGGCAGCTCCCGGCGGGGGCCGGGCTCACCGCGCTGGTGTGGGGCTGGTACGCGCTGGCGCTGGCCTATCTGGGCCGGGGCTGCCTGCGCCGGGGGGAGTGCCGGGCGCTGCTGGCGGCCAATCTGGCGCTGGGGCTGACCTTCGCCCTGACCTCCGACGGGGACTTCCGGGTGTGGAACTTTCTGGCGCTGGCGGCGCTGATGCCCATCCACGCGGCGGCGCTCTCCGGCGCGGGCCGGCGGCCGTGGCACGACGCCGCCATGCTCCGGGAGCGGCTGGCGCTGGCGGCGCGGGGAGCCTTCGCGTCGCTGGGGGTGCTGCCCTCCGCGCTGGCCGGGGCGGGAAGGTCCCGGCGGAGGGTCCTTTCGGCGGCGCTGGGCGCGGCGCTGGCGCTGGCGTGCGTGGCGGCGCTGCTGCCGGTGCTGGGCTCCGCCGACGCCCTGTTCGCCAGCGTCACCGCCTCGTTTCAGGCGTTTTTGCGGCGGAACCTGCCGGACTGGGCCGGGAAGGTGCTGGCGGGGCTGTGCCTGACGCCCTTCGCCTTCAGCCTGCTCTGCACCCTCCGGCGGCCCCCGGAGCGGAAACCCCTTCCCCCCGCCCGGCAGGCGGCGGGGGAGCCGCTGACCTTCGGGCTGCTGCTGGCGGGGCTGTGCGGACTGTACGCCTTCTTTCTGGCGGTGCAGCTCCGGGGACTGCTGGGCGGCGGCGCGTATCTGGCCGCCCGGGGCATCTCCTACGCCCAGTGGGCCCGCAGCGGCTTCTTCCAGATGGTCGGCGTCACGGCCATGAATCTGGCGGCGGTGCTGCTGGCCCTGCGGTGGAGCCGCGCCAGCCGGGCCGTCCGGGGCCTGTCGGTGCTGCTGATCGCGGAGAGCGCCGCCCTGCTGGTCTCCGCCGCCCGGCGGATGACGCTGTACGTCGGCGCCTACGGCCTGAGCTTTCTGCGGGTGATGACCTGCTGGGGCATGGCCATGATGGCGGTGTTCCTGCTGGCGGGGCTGCTGGCGGCGCTGCGGCCGGGCTTTCCCTTCTGCAAAATGGCCTTCGCGGCGGCGCTGGCGGGCTGGCTGATCATCAACTGCGTGCCGGTGGACTATCTGACGGCCCGGAATCTGGCGGATCGCGGCCGCGCCGGGGTGCAGCAGACCGATCTGTGCTATCTGACGGAGTGCCTCAGCTACGACGCGCTGGGCCCGGCGTCGGAGCTGGCCGGCACGCCGGAGGCCCGGGACTACGCGGCCCGGCGGGGCGAGACGCTGGAGCAGGCCGTGGCCCGCCGCCGGGCGGAGGCCCGGGCGGAGTGCGCCCGGTGGGAGAGCTGGAACCTCTCGGCGTATCTGGCCTCCCGCTGAGCCGCGAAAACCGGAAATTTTTCCTGCCCCGGCGTGTTCCCGGCAAACGCCCCGTCCGGCGGGCCTTTCCGCGGAGGGCGGGCGCGGCGGCGCGTCCGCCGGGGCGCGCGGGCCGCAGAAAAGATGTGGCATTTGCGCTTGACAGCCGTTTCCGGGACTGATACATTGGCGGTACAAGAAGCCGTCCACTCCGACCCACCGCCGGACACAGGAGGAGGAAAGACCTTCCGGCGCGCGTAATACTGGGACGAAGTCCCCAAAAGAAAGGAGTAATTACCCATGGACAACGATTACAAAAAGCTCACCAACGAGGTCGGTGCCCCCATTGCCGACAATGAAAACGCCATCACCGCCGGACCCCGGGGCCCCGTGGTCATGCAGGACGTCTGGCTGATGGAGAAGATGGCCCACTTCAACCGTGAGGTCATCCCCGAGCGCCGGATGCACGCCAAGGGCTGGGGCGCCTACGGCAAGCTCACCGTCACCCGCGACATCTCCCGCTACACCCGGGCCAAGGTGCTTCAGCCCGGCACGGAGACGCCGCTGTTCCTCCGCTTCTCCACCGTGGCCGGCGAGCGCGGCGCGGCGGACTGCGAGCGCGACATCCGCGGCGTGGCCGTGAAGTTCTACACCTCCGAGGGCAACTGGGATCTGGTGGGCAACAACACCCCCACCTTCTTCATCCGGGACGTGCACAACTTCTCCGACCTGAACCGGGCCGTGAAGCGGGACCCCCGCACGGGCCGCCGCTCCGCCCAGAACAACTGGGATTTCTGGACGCTGCTGCCGGAGTGCTTCCACCAGATCACCGTGGTGATGAGCGACCGGGGCATCCCCGCGTCCTTCCGGAACATGCACTTCTTCGGCGAGCACACCTACTCCTTCTACAACGACAAAAACGAGCGGGTGTGGTGCAAGTTCCACTTCAAGACCCAGCAGGGCATCAGGAACCTCTCCAACGAGGAGGCCGCGAAGATCAACGGCATGGACCGCGAGTATCACGGCAAGGACCTCTACGACGCTATCCAGCGGGGCGATTTCCCCAAGTGGACCATGTACGTCCAGATCATGACGGAGGAGCAGGCGAAAAACCACTACGAGAACCCCTTCGACATCACCAAAATCTGGCGCCACGCCGAGTACCCGCTCATCGAGGTGGGCGAGCTGGAGCTGAACCGCAATCCGGAGAACTACTTTGCCGAGGTGGAGCAGTCCGCCTTTACCCCCGCCCACGTGGTGCCGGGCATCGGCTTCTCCCCGGACAAATTCCTGCAGGGCCGCCTGTTCGCCTACGGCGACGCGCAGCGGTACCGGCTGGGCGTGAACCATAACCTCATCCCCGTCAATCAGGCCAAGGGCGTGGCCGGCGGCATCGCCGAGTACCACCGGGACGGCGCCATGCGGGTGGACGGCAACTACGGCGGCGCGCCGGCTTACAGCCCCAACAGCGCGGGCTACTGGGCCGCCCAGCCGGAGGTCATGGAGCCGCCCATGGAGCTGTCCGGCGCCATGTGGCGCTACGATCCCAAGGACGATCCCACCGACGACTGCTTCCGGGCCGGCGGCGATCTGTGGCGGGTGATGACGGAGGACAAGAAGCAGATCCTCATCGACAACACCGCCGGGGACATCTCCGGGGCCACCCGGAACATCCAGTACCGCCACGCGGTCCACTGCCTGAAGGCCGATCCGGCCTACGGCCAGCGGCTTGCCGCCGCGCTGGGGCTGGACATGGCCAAGGTGGAGGAGCTGGCCGCCCTCTCCAACGACGATCTCAACCGCGCCACCCTCTCGCCGGAAATGTAACGCATCTGCCGCCCGCCGGGAAACCGGCGGGCGGTTTCCGCGGGGGGCGTTCGGCCTCTCGTTGCCTGCGGAGAAGCCCCGCGGCCCCACGGCCCCGTTTTCCATGCGGCTCCGGGCGGAGTTCTTCACTGCCCTGAGGCCCCGTTGCTTCGGGCGGAGTTCTTCACTGTTCTGTTCTCCGCTGCTTCGAGCGGAGTTCTTCACTGCCACGTTTTCCATTGCTCCGCATCTTCGCGGAGGAGCCCGGCGGGGTTTCCGTTTCCGCTGCCGCGCTGTTCGTTCTTTCGGCGTTCCGCTGTTTCGCGGCTCCGTTCCTTCGGGCGGAGTTCTTCGCTGCTCTGTTCTCCGCTGCCCTGCGGAGAGGGCTGGCGGGGTTCCCGCTCTCGATCTCCCGCTGTTCCGTTTCCGCGCAGCCCCGTATCTCCGGTGTTCCGCTGTTCCGCGGCTCCGTTCCTTCCGGCGGAGTTTTCCGCGAAAGGGGAGGAATCATCCGCAAGGCAGAGCAAGCCTGCCCGCAGGCAGGATGGTGTGCCGCAAGGATGGATTCCGGCGACGACGCGTCTATTTTCCGCGGAAGCGTTCCAGCGCGGCGGCGCGGCGCTTCTCCTGCTGGACGCGCCACTTCTCCGTGTCCCGCTGGACGGCCCCCGCCATGAACAGAAACGCCATCCGGGCGGCGGGCTCCAGCTCCGGCAGCTCCCGCAGGGCGGCGGCGGGGGACACCGCCTCCCGGCTGGCCGCCTCCGCGTAGCGGTACAGCGCCGTCAGCAGATACCCCCGCTGGGCCGGCTCCAGCCCCGCCAGACTGCGGCAGGCATCGAAATACAGCACAAATCCCTTCTTCTCGCTGGACATGACCATCTCCCCTTCCTGACTTCCTATAAGATGGGGCGCAGGCGGGGGGAACGTGTACGAAACGATACACGTTTTCAAAAATAATTTTCCGTGTCCGGCGGAGGGGGGGTGCCCGGGAGGGCGGTGTGCCCGGCGGAGGGGCGGTGTGCCCGGCGGAGGGGCGGTGTGCCGCGGCGGAGGGGAAGTATGCATCGTACTGTCTCCGCAGAAACGGAAACGCGCACTCCGCCGCACCGTCCGAAAGGAACCGCGCGCTGAAACCGTCGGCAGGCATGGGTACCCGTCGGTGTGGAACCGCGCATCGTACCGTCCCCGCAGAAACGAAAACGCGCACTCCGCCGCACCGTCCGAAAGGAACCGCGCGCTGAAACCGTCGGCAGGCATGGCACCCGTCGGCATCTGTCCGCACCCGCTGCCGCCCCTCGGCCCCCTCGCCACCCGCCGACAGGGGGGAGTGCACTGGAGTGTACTCAGTGAACCGGAGTGGACTGAGTGTAACAGCTACAGGAACTGTAAAAGGAATGGTTACTGCTACAGGAACAGGCAAATTCCCCCGCCGCTTTCCACAGAGTTGTCCACAGAGTTGTCCACAGAGTTGTCCACAGACTTTTCCACAATCCTTCGCAGGGGCTTGCGCGGCGGCGGAGGCTCTGCTATAATGACTTATCTCGCGCCGGGGCGGACAGGCCCGCAGGCGGGGAACCGCCGCGCGCCGGCTTTCCGGGGCGGCGGAACCGATATTTGAGGGCAAGGAAGCCCGGTGGCTTCTCCGGCTTCGGCCGGGCGGAACGCTTCGGCGGTCCGGGCGGGTTCGATTCCCGACTGCTCTCGCCAGACGGCCCGTCCCCGCAGGGGGCGGGCGAGACGGGGGTCGCCTGCAGGCAGCTGCGTCGGCTCCCGCTTTTCATTGCCGCGGGGCGTCAGGCGGGACGGGTGCAAGCAGAGCCGCCCGCGGAGCGCCGGCGGCCTGCGCCGAACAATGAAATACGGCCTCGGGGTGTTCCCGCGGCAAAAAAAGGCTCCCGCCTGCGGACAGCAGACGGGGGCCCTGTTGGTTCCCGGAGACGATGTTTGCGAGGCGCGTTCCGCGGGGAACAGCCTGCGGACGGAGGGCGGGACGCGCGGGGAAAAACCGCGATCACCTTGCGGCGGAATGGGCGTAAGGATTTGAAGCGCCGGGTCTGCGCTCCAGTGATCGGGCTGTGATCGACCGTGATCGCCTGCGCGGGGCGGCTTGCCCATGCTCGGCGCGGGGCGGCTTGCCCATGTGCGGGCTGTCTCTCCGCAGGGGATAACCGGACTGAAAGGGGAAAGCTGCCCGCGTCGGGACACACATTCTCACCCGCGCGGGAGGGCGCAGACTGGGGGCGGGGATTCGAACCCCGCAAGAGGTGGCGTCCGCCGGTTCTGCGCGGAGGGCACTGTTTTCCCCGTGAGGAAGGGCGCGGGCTCATGGCCCGCAGCATCCTCACCGGCTTGCGGCGTCTGTTCCTCCGCGGGAGGGCGCGGGCTGCGGCTGCTTGCCTGTTCGGGCCCGCCCGGCTGTTCAGGCCCGCCCGCCTGCTCGGTGCGGTTCAGAGCTGCCCGCTTGCTCGCTCACTCAAGGCTGCCCGCTGCGCCTGCTCAGACCTTGCCTGTTCGGGCCCGCTCGGCTGTTCAGGCCTGCCCTTCTGCTCGGTGCGGTTCAAGCCCGCTTGACTGCTCAAGGCTGCTTGCCGGTTCAGGCCCGCTGCCGTCCCGCTCAGGCCTGTTCGGCGCGGAGGGCGGCGGCGACGGCGGAGGCCAGGGGGGCCAGCTCCGCCTCCGCCACGGTGCGGACATCCAGCCACAGCCGGTCCCGGCCCACCCGGCCCACCACCGGCGGCTCCCCCGTCCGCAGACGGCGGGCCAGCGACGCCGGACACGGCCGGACGGTGACGGCCGCGCTGGGAAACCGGGATTCCGGCAGGGAGCCGCCTCCGGCCTCCGACTGGCACGGCTCCACCGCCGCCGTCCAGCCCGCCGGGAGCCCCTGGGCCGTCAGCAGCGACCGCAGCCGCTCCGCCCGCTCCGTCAGCTCCGGCAGGGAGGCGGCCAGCATGGCCGGCGCCGGCAGCTCCAGCGCCCGGCCGGTTTCATACCGCCGCAGGGTCAGCTCCAGCGCGGCGGCGGTGAACTTGCCGATGCGCAGCGCCCGCAGCAGCGGATGGCGGCGCAGCCGCTCCACCAGCTCCCGCCGCCCCACGATCAGCCCCGCCTGGGGCCCGCCCAGCAGCTTGTCGCCGCTGAAGCACACCAGATCCGCCCCGGCCCGGACGGATTCCTGCACCGTGGGCTCGTGCTCCAGCCCGAACCGCTCCAGATCCAGCAGCACGCCGCTGCCCAGATCATGGATCACCGGCACGCCCATGCCCGTCAGCTCCTCCACCGGCACGGATTCCGTGAAGCCGCAGATTTTGTAGTTGCTGGTGTGCACCTTCAGAATGGCGGCGGTCTGCTCGCAGACCGCCCGGCGGTAGTCCTCCGGATGGGTCTTGTTGGTGGTGCCCACCTCCCGCAGCACGGCGCCGCCCTGCTCCAGAACCTCCGGCACCCGGAACCGCCCGCCGATCTCCACCAGCTCGCCCCGGGAGACGATCACCTCCCGCCCGGCGGCCAGCGCGCTGACGATCAGCAGCACCGCGGCGGCGTTGTTGTTCACCGCCAGAGCCGCCTCCGCCCCGGTGAGGCGGGTCAGCAGGGATTCGAAATGGGCGGTGCGGTCGCCCCGCTCCCCGGTCTCCAGATCGAATTCCAGATTGGAGTAGCCCGTCAGCCGGGCCGCCGCCTCCGCCAGCACCTCCCCCGACAGGGGCGCCCGGCCCAGATTCGTGTGCAGCACCATGCCCGTGGCGTTGATGACCCGGCGGAACCGGGGGGCGCCGTCCCGCTCCAGCCGCCGGGCCGTCCGGCGGGGCAGATCCTCCAGCGCCAGACGGAAGGGGGCGTCGTCCCCGCCCTCCGGGATGCGGGCCGCCAGCGCCCGCAGCTCCGCCAGCTCCGCCCGGAGGGCGTCCGCCGCCGCGGCGCGGCCGTATGCCGCCGTCAGGGCCTCCGCGGCCGGGGTTCTCAGACATTGATCCACCTGCGGGATGGCGCGGAACAGTTCTTTCATAGGGCCTCCTCTCCGGCCCGTCGGCCGGCGCGTTCTTGAGCGTATGATACCATCCCCGGCGGCGATTGTCCACAGCCCCCGGGGCGGGACAGGCAAGTTTTGCCGCCGCCCCTCATACGCTTTCCCCAAAGGAGGCGAAGTCCATGGCACAGAATCGGAGGGACGCCGTGCTGGACGGCGTGGCGGAGCTGTTCGACCTGCCGGCGGACGTGGTGGCGGGGCTGCCCCATCTGGAGCTGGCGGGGAACCGGCAGCTGTTTCTGGAGCGCCATCAGGGCATCCTGTCCTGCGGCGCGGAGCAGATCGACATCAACACCGCCGGCGGCGTGCTGCGGGTCCGGGGCGGGGGACTGGAGCTGCTGGCCCTCACCGCCGGCGAGGTCCGGGTGGGCGGGCGCATCGCGGCGCTGGAGTGGGTGGAGTAGATGGTGCTGGAAAAAGCTGTAAACCGCCTGCGGGGAGAGGTGACGGTCCGGGTCCGCGCCCCCTTCCCGGAGCGGGTGCTGAACCTTTGCAGCGCAAGGGGCCTGCGGCTCTGGGACGTGTGCTGGGTCTCCCCGGAGGAGTTCACCTGCCGCATGAGCCGGGGGGACTGGGCCGCCCTGCGCCGGGCCGCGGACGGGCTGGACTGCACCCTCCGGGCGGAGCGCCGGGCCGGCGCCCCCTTCCTGCTGGGACGGCTCCGCAGCCGCCGGGCGCTGGCCGCCGGACTGCTGGCCTGCGCCGGGGCGCTGGTGCTGGGCTCCTTCTTCATCTGGGATTTCCGCATCGAGGGCAACGTCACCGTCAGCGACCAGCAGATCCTGCGGGCGCTGGAGAAAAACGGCGTGGGGCTGGGCACCTTCGGCCTCTCGGTGGACGGGGAGGACCTGCGCAACCACGTGCTGCTGGAGCTGCCCCGGCTGAGCTGGATCGCCGTCAACGTGTCCGGCTGCCGGGCCAGCGTGCAGGTGCGGGAGCGGGTGCCCGCCCCGGCGCTGGCCGACCGCCGCACCCCCTGCAATCTGGTGGCCCGGCGGGACGGGCTGGTGCTGCGGGTGCAGGCGCTGGGCGGGGTGAAGCAGGTGCTGCCCGGCACCGTGGTGACCCGGGGCCAGCTGCTGATCTCCGGCGTGGAGGACACCGGCACCGTGGGCGCCCGGATGACCGCCGGCATGGGCCGGGTCTGGGCCCGGACCTGGTACACGCTGGAAACAAGGGTGCCGCTGACCGTGGAGCAAAAGGTCTTCACCGGGGCGGTTCACCGGCGGCTGTCCCTGTGCTTCGGCAGAAAACGGATAAAATTCTGCGGAAACGGTAGCTATTTGCCCGGCAGCTATGATAAAATAACCCGTAGAACGCAGCTGCGCTTTTTCGGCCTCGCCACCCCCCTCACCGCGGAGGAGGAGCTCCTCCGCCCCTACGCCCTCCGCGCCGCCGCCCTCAGCCGGGCTCAGGCGGAGCAGCGGGGCCGGGCGGTGCTCTCCGCCTATCTGCACACCCTGCTGGCGGAGGGGGACAGCGTCCGCTCCGCCCTCTGCTCCTCCCGGAGCGACGGCGGGGCCCTGCGGGTGACCCTGACGGCGGAGTGCGTGGAGCAGATCGGCGAGCAATCGCCGGTGTACGCCGAGATCAATCAGCCGGACGGACCCTGAGCCGTCCGCACTTTACGGGAGTGAATGCACATTGGAACAAAGAATCAGCATGGAACGGCTGGAACAGGCGGTCAACATCTTCGGCTCCTTCGATGAGAACATCCGCCTGCTGGAGCAGGAATTTTCCGTCACGGTGACCAACCGGGACGGCGAGCTGCGGGTGGACGGCGAGGTGGAGAACACCATGCTGGCCTGCAGGGCCATTCAGGCGCTGCTGACCCTGTCCTCCAAGGGGGAGCCCATCGGGGAGCAGAACGTGCGCTACGTCATCGGTCTGGTCCGCGCCGGCAAGGAGGGACAGATCGAGCAGCTGACGCAGGACGTGCTGTGCGTCACCGCCAAGGGCCGCCCGGTGAAGCCCAAGACCATCGGGCAGAAGGAATACATCCAGTCGGTGCTGAAAAACACCGTCACCATCGGCGTGGGCCCCGCCGGCACCGGCAAGACGTATCTGGCCGTGGCCGCGGCGGTCTCCGCCTTCCGGGACAAGCAGGTCAACCGCATCATCCTCACCCGCCCGGCGGTGGAGGCCGGCGAGCGGCTGGGCTTTCTGCCCGGCGACCTGCAGAGCAAGGTGGACCCCTACCTCCGCCCCCTGTACGACGCCCTGTTCGACATGCTGGGGGCCGAGACGTATCAGAAATATCTGGAGCGGGGCAACATCGAGGTGGCCCCGCTGGCCTATATGCGCGGCCGCACCCTGGACGACAGCTTCATCATTCTGGACGAGGCCCAGAGCACCTCCCGGGAGCAGATGAAGATGTTCCTCACCCGGATGGGCTTCGGCTCCCGCATCGTCATCACCGGCGACGTCACCCAGATCGACCTGCCCAGCGACAAGGTCTCCGGACTGAAGGAGGCCATGCGGGTGCTGAAGGACGTGGAGGGCATCGGCGTGTGCCAGCTCACCGACGCCGACGTGGTGCGCCACGTGATGGTGCAGCGCATCGTCCGGGCCTACGAGGCCTACGAGACGGCCAGGGCCGGAAAGGGGAAGAAATGACATGAGAAAGACCCACTACATTCCCGTCACCGCCGACGTTCCCGGCGCGGACAGCTCCGCCGCCTGCGCCCTGATCCGCCGCACCGTCCGCGGGGCGCTGGCGGCGGAGGGCGTGACCCGCCCCTGCGAGGTGGACGTGCTGCTGACCTCCGACGAGGGCATCCGCGCCATCAACCGGGAGATGCGGCAGGTGGACCGCGCCACCGACGTGCTGAGCTTCCCGGAGCTGGAGCTGTCCCCCGGCGTGCTGCCCGGGGCGGAGGACGCCGACCCCGGCACGGGGCTGATCCCCCTGGGGGACATGGTGATCTCCGTGGAGCGCGTCCGGGCCCAGGCAAAGGAGTACGGCCACTCCGGCCACCGGGAGCTGGCCTATCTGGTGACCCACTCCGTGCTGCACCTGCTGGGCTACGACCATCTGGACGAGGGGCCCATGAAGGCGCAGATGCGCGGCCGGGAGGAGGCCATCATGGCCGCGCTGGGGCTGAGCCGGTGAGCGGCCCGGCTGCCGGAGCGCCGGAGCGCTGCCCCTGGTGCGGCGGTGTGCTGGAGGAGGGAGACGTCGTCTCCCGGGAGCTCCTGCGCTGGCGGGGAGAGACGGAAACCGTGCCGCTGCGGGGCCGCAGGCGGCCGCTGTACTGGCCGGCCTGCCCGGGGCGGTACTGCCCCGGGTGCAAAAAGGTGATCCTGGACGCGGAGTGACACCGGGACACCGGAGCGGCGGAACACCGGGACACCGGAGCGGCGCGGCGCATACACTGTCCCGAGGTGATGGGAATGATGCTGCTGGAGGACGGCGTGATCGCGTTTCTGGCCTCCGTGGGCCTGACGGCCTGCGTGTGGCTGGCGTGTGCGGCGCTGGGCGCGGGCCGGTGCCGCAATCCGGAGGTGCGGCTGGTGCTGCCCGTCCGGGGCGACGCTCCGGCCATGGAGGCCGACCTGCGGGATCTGCTGCGGCTGCGGCGGAGCCTGCCCGCGGGCACGGTGGTGCTGGAGGACTGCGGCCTGTCCGGCGGGGGGCGGGAGCTGGCGGAGTATTTCTGCCGCCGCTTTCCTGGCGTGGAGCTGCGCTCCGGGCCGGAATGAGGACGAAGGCCGCGGAGGGCCCCTCCGCGGCCTGACCGCGCCCGCCGGGGCGTATTTTTTGCGGACAAAGAGAGGAAGCCATGGAAGAACTCTGTACCAAAGAGGGCGTGGTTCAAAGCGTCATCTTTCAGAACGCCGAGAACGGCTATACGGTGCTGCGCCTCGTCACCGGGGACGGCGAGACCGTGACGGTGGTGGGCTGCATTCCCTGCGTGGCCCCCGGCGAGCGGCTGGCCGTGGAGGGCGCGTGGGAGACCCATCCCCAGCACGGGGAACAGCTCCGGGCCGTGGAGATCGAGCGCGCCCTGCCCGAGGACGAGGAGGAGATCGTCAGCTACCTCTCCTCCGGCATCCTCAAGGGCGTGGGCCCCGCCACCGCCCAGCGCATCGTGGACCGCTTCGGCCCCGCCGCGCTGGACGTGCTGGAGCGGGAGCCGGAGCGGCTCACCGCCCTGAAGGGCATGACCGCCCGCCGGGCGCAGGAGATCGGCGCCTCCTTCCGCCAGCACATGGGCCTGCGGCGGCTGATGGCCTTTCTGGCCCAGTACGAGCTGCCCCCCATTCTGGCCGTCAGCCTCCGCCGCCGTTACGGCGACGGCGCGCTGGACGCCCTGCGGGGCAACCCCTACCTCCTCAGCGGGGAGGAGTGCGGCGTGGAGTTCTCCGTGGCCGACCAGATCGCCATGGGCCTGGGCTTCGGCGCGGACAGCGACTGCCGCGTGCAGGCCGCCGTCACCTTCGAGCTGAGCCACAACGAGAACAACGGCCACGTCTTTCTGCCCCGGGACAAGCTCACCGCCGCCACCGCCCAGCTGCTGGACTGCTCCGCCGAGCTGGCCGAGCGGGCGCTGGACGACCTGCGGGAGCAGGGCGCCGTGGTGCAGGAGGCCGTGGCCGGGGTGGAGGCGTGCTACCTCCGGCGGCTGTGGGAGGCGGAGCAGTCCGCCTGCCTGCGGCTGCGGAATCTGCTGGCCGCCCAGACCGACGTGGGCCGTCAGGCCGACCGGGCCGTGGACGACATCCAGCGGGCCCAGGGCATCACCTACGCCCCCCAGCAGCGCCGGGCCGTGGAGGCCGCCGCCCGCAGCGGCGTGCTGATCCTCACCGGCGGCCCCGGCACCGGCAAGAGCACCACCGTCCGGGGCATCGTGGCCCTGTTCGAGCGGATGGGCCTGTCCGTGGTGCTGTCGGCCCCCACGGGCCGGGCCGCCAAGCGGCTGGGCGAGCTGACGGGCCGGGAGGCCCAGACCGTCCACCGCCTGCTGGGCATGAGCTGGAACGAGGCCAGCCGGGAGGTGACCTTCGTCAAGACCGAGCGGGAGCCGCTGGAGGCCGACGCCGTGGTGGTGGACGAGATGTCCATGGTGGATCTGCCGCTGTTCGCCGCCCTGCTGCGGGCCCTCCGCCCCGGCACCCGGCTGGTGATGGTGGGGGACGCCGACCAGCTGCCCTCCGTGGGCGCGGGCAACGTGTTCTCCGACCTCATCCGCTCCGGCGCGGTGGAGACCGTCTGCCTGCGGGAGGTGTTCCGTCAGGCGGAGCAGTCCGCCATCATCCGCAACGCCCACGCCGTGAATCTGGGGCAGCCGCCCCGGTTTCAGAACGACCAGCAGGACTTCTTCTTCCTCTGCCGGCGGGAGGCCGAGCGGGCCGTGTCCACCGTGGCGGAGCTGTGCAAAACCCGCCTGCCGGAGAAGCTGGGCGTCCCCGCCGACCAGATTCAGGTGCTGACCCCCACCCGCCGGGGCCCGGCGGGCACCCAGCGGCTCAACCAGCTGCTGCAGGCCGCCCTGAACCCTCCGGCCCCCAACCGGCGGGAGGTGGTCTGGGGCGAGCGGCTGTTCCGGGAGGGGGACCGGGTCATGCAGACCCGGAACGACTACGACGTGGTGTGGGAGAAGCCCGACGGCACCGTGGGCACGGGAATGTTCAACGGCGACGTGGGCAAGATCGCCCGGATCGACCCCTCCGGCGAGTGGATCGCCGTGAATTTCGAGGACCGCGCCGCCACCTATACCGCCGAGATGCTCTCGGAGCTGGAGCTGGCCTACGCCATGACCATCCACAAGGCGCAGGGCAGCGAGTACCGGGCCGTGGTGCTGTGCGTCATGCCCTCCGCGCCGTCGCTGATGGTGCGGGGCGTGCTGTACACCGCCGTCACCCGGGCGCGGGAGCTGCTGATTCTGGTGGGGGACGACGCCGCCGTCCGGGCCATGGCCGCCAACGACAGGCGCCAGCGGCGCTATTCCGGCCTGCGCTGGCGTCTGGCCCACGCCGGGGACGCGGCCGTCGGGAACGGGGGGAACGGAGCCGACGAGGCCGATGGGGACGGGGGCAACGGGGACGACGAGGCCGCCGGGGACGGGGACGAAACCGCCGACGGGAACGAAGCCGACGACGGGAACGAAGCCGACGCCGGGAACGAAACCGCCGACGGGGATGAAACCGCCGACGGAGTGGAGACCGATGAAATGGAAGCCGCCGGGACGGCGACCGCCGGGAACGGAACCGCCGACGGGAACGAAACCGACGACGGGAACGAAGCCGACGCCGGGAACGAAACCGACGACGGGAACGAAGCCGACGACGGGGACGAAGCCGACAACGGGAACGAAACCGACGACGGAGTGGAGAACGATGAAATGGACGCCGCCGGGACGGCGACCGCCGGGATTGCGACCGGCAAAATGGCGACCGCCGGGACGGCGACCGCCGGGATTGCGACAGACGAAACGGGAACCGACAGCGCGGCGACCGGGGTCGCCGGGAAAACCGGCCCCGCCGCCGGAGTGGAGACAGACGGGACAGAGACCGACGGAATCAGGACCGCCGCCGGGAACACCGCCCGGCCGCGGACGGCCCGCCGGACGGCTCTCGGGAAACCGGCCCGCTGAGCCCTTCCCGGACTTTTTAAGGAGGGATCCCAATGGACGAGCTGGAACACAAGCTGGCCGTGCTGGCCAGACTGGCCCGCGTCCTCAACGGCGGCGGGGTGGTCTGGGCGCTGGGCGGTTCGGCGCTGCTGTATCTCCGGGGCCGGACGGACGGGTTTCACGATCTGGACCTGATGGTGCTGGAGGCCGACGCGGAGCGGGCCGGGGAACTGCTGGCGCCGCTGGGCGCCGCCGGGGCGGCCCGTCCCGCCGGGCAGTACCGCAGCCGGTTCTTTCTGGAGCTGACGGTGGAGGGCGTGGAGGTGGACGTCATCGCCGGCTTCGCCATCGTGAAGGACGGCGCGGAGTACGACTGCTCCCTGACGCCGGAGGCCATCGCCGGCACCGTCCCCGTTCTGGGGGAGCCGGTGCCGCTGCAGTCCCTGTCGGACTGGAAACGCTATTATCAGCTCATGGGCCGCACGGCCCGGGCCGCCCAGCTGGCGGACTGCTGAGGGAGGAGAGCATATGACGCCCAAGGATACCGTGAAAAAATTCGTGGAGCTGTTCAACCGGGGGGACGCCGACGCTCTGGCGGCGCTGTACGCCCCGGACGCCGTGAATCATCAGGTGGCCAACCAGCCGGTGACGGGCCGGGAGAGCATCCGGGAGATGTTCCGGGCGGAGTTCGCCGGGCCGCCCATGACCTGCATCCCGGAGAACCTGTTTGAGGACGGCGAGTGGGCCATGCTGGAGTGGCGGGACCCCAAGGGCCTCCGGGGCTGCGGGTTCTTTCACGTGCGGGACGGGCAGATCGTGTTCCAGCGGGGCTACTGGGACAAGCTGACCATGCTGCGCCAGAACCACCTGCCCATCGAGTGACGGCGGACGGGGGGACGGGGGGCCGCCGCGGGCTTTGCGGCAGCGCGTTTTGACCGCGCGGCCCGCCGCGGCGAGCTTGCCGCGTGTTTGTTCCGCGCGGCCTGCCGTGTGTTTGTGCGCCCTGCGTTCTGCGCGGTCTGCCGCCGTGTGTTTGCGTGGCCTGCCGCCTGTGCGCGGTCTGCCGCCGTGTGTTTGCGTGGCCTGCCGCCTGTGCGCGGTCTGCGCCGCCGTGTGTTTGCGCCGCCGCAGGATTTAGCGCCTGCGCTTACTGCGCGGCCCGCCGCGGCGAGCTTGCCGCGTGGTTTGCTCCGCGCGTTTCCGCCGCGAACGCCGTGACGGTTCCCGCGGGTTCCCCGGCAGACAGAAAGAACCGCCGCGAACGACAATCGTTCGCGGCGGTTCTTCCTCAGACCTCCCAGAAGCGGCGGGCGTCCAGCAGGCCCCGGCGCTGCCAGTAGGCCCGGTCCGCCGGATTCCAGCTCTCCCGCCTCACCAGACGGCGCATCACGCCGAAATACAGCCGCTGCCGCAGTCCCGGCCGGAGCCGGCCCTGCCGGCGGCGCAGCGTCTCCGCCAGACGGGCGGTGCGGCGGTCGATCTTCCGGCGGGTCTCCTCCGTCACGTGCTCCCACGTCAGGGCGTGCACCACGAACCCGCAGCTGTACGTCCGGGGCACGCCCCAGAAAAACAGGCTGTCCCGCAGGTCCCGGCAGGCGGAGCGGGTCCCCGCCCCCGCCGCCGTGGTCAGGCACACCGCCTGCTTGCGGAACATGGCCGGCTCCGGCCGGTGCAGCGCCCAGCGGTAGGCGTAGTGATCCAGAAAGGACTTCATGGCCCCGGTGACGTGGTAGACGTACACCGGCGAGGCCAGAATCAGCACGTCGGCCTCGTCCAGCATGGCCGTCAGGGGCCGCAGCCGCGCCGCGTGGGGACAGGCGTCCTCCCCCGCCTTCAGGCAGGCCCCGCAGCCCCGGCAGAACTCCGGCAGGTCCCGGGGCAGAAAGATTTCCCGGATGTCCGCCGGGCCGGCCAGCCGCTCCGCCAGCAGCCGGGCGGCGTGATAGGTGGAGCCGTGATGCTCCTGCCCGTATACCACGGTGACGATCATGCGCGCCTCCCCTCAGCGGACCAGCAGGCCCACGCCCAGTCCCACCAGCGCCCCCAGCAGCACCTGCAGCGGCGTGTGGCCCAGAAATTCCTGCAGCTTTGCCTCCGGCTCGGCGTTGCCCATCATCATCTCCATCAGCTCGTTGATGGCCTTCGCGTGCTTGCCCGCCTCCAGCCGGACGCCCATGGCGTCGTGCATGACGATCACCGCCAGAATCACGCTCACGGCGAAAACCGGCGAATCGAGACCGTAGTTCATGGCGGCGGTGACGGCCAGCGCCGTCACCGTGGCGGAGTGGCCGCTGGGCATCCCGCCGTCCCCGAACAGGCGCTGCCAGTCCAGACGGCGGTTCACGGCGGCGTACAGAATGGTCTTGATCACCTGCGCCGTCAGCCATGCCAGCAGCGCGCCCACCAGCAGCCGGTTCCCCAGCAATGCGCTCATACGCGTCCCCCTCTTTCCCCGGCCGCTGCGCCGGACGGTTCATTCCCCTCCATTTTAGGCGGGCGCGGCCCCAAAGTCAACGCTTGCCCTTGCAGTTTGGCCGCCGGCGGCGTATCATGGGAGAAAAATCGCCGCCGTCTCCGGCGGCGCCGGAAAGGAATTTGACCCATGGATACGATGGCACAGAGAATCGAGACGCTGCGCACCGGACGGAATCTCAGCCGCCCGGCGCTGTCGGCGGCGCTGGGGCTGCCCCGCACCGCCGTGGAAAAATTCGAGACGGGCCGCGCCACGCCCACGCAGGCCCAGCAGGAGCAGCTGGCCGCCTACTTCGGCGTGTCGGTGTTCTACCTCCGGGGCGAGAGCACCGACCCCACCACCATGGACGACTGGATGGACGGCGCGTTTCAGGACCCGCCCGCCCCGGCGCCCGCCCCGCCCCCGTCCGGCGGGAGACGCCCGCCTCCGGCGGAGAGGGCAGCGTGTTCGACGCGTTCCTCTCCGGCAAGCGGTTTCAGGAGGCCCTCCGGGCCGCCGTGCTGGACACCCTCCGCTCGCCGGAGGGCATGGCCCTGCTGGACGACGCCGTCCGCCGGGCCGGAAAGGGAAAGTGACCCGGCGGGGCCGATCGGACGGGAGGCACGGGTGACGGGAAGGAAGGGGCGCGCGGAGAGAAACCCCGGCGCGGCCGATCAGCGGCGCCTGCGCCGTTTCCCGCAGCTATTCCCCCGGGCAGGGACTTCTTTGACAAGGGGGATGCGCCCTGCGCCTCGGTTGTCCGCCAAGGGGCGGACCATTCGACGCTCGCTCCGCGAGAAGTGTTTTCACCCGCGTACACGCCGCGGGCGAAAACAGATTTTACTTTTTTCGCGCCTGCGGGCGCGAACTCTGCGAGGCTTTTTTGGCAGTCTGAGCGAAAACCGCCGCGAACGATTGTCGTTCGCGGCGGTTCTTTCTGTCTGTGCGGGCAGCGCGGAGCCGGTGCGGGGGAGGTCTGCGTACACCTCGCCCGCGGCCGCGGACCGGCGCCGGGGGCCGTCCGGAGACGAGGTCATACCTGTCAAACCCCTGCGGCCCAGTAGGAAAAGCCGGAGCGGAGCCGGAAAAGCGGCGCGGCAGGGCGTGATCGGGGGCTGATGAAATATTTAACAAAAATATGGAGACCTCTACCCCCTAAACTATTTGGTATACATAAACTTACTATTTTTACTTGCCATTCCCGACGTAATGGGTTACTATAAAGAACATAAAGACTCTTTGCACAAAACAACAGGCTAATATGCCACTGTGGTTTGTAGGTTTTGCCCATTCATCGGAGAGAACGATAAAAGGGGGAGCACGGGTATGGAGACGGACGTACTGGTGATCGGCGGCGGCGGAGCGGGCCTGTGCGCCGCTCTTGCAGCCGCGGAAACCGGCGCCCGCACGACCCTGATTTCCAAACCCGGCGGCAGCTCCACCGTGATCGCGGCGGGGGGCTTTCTGGCGGTCCGCAGCGGAGGCGGACGGGATTCCGTGGAACGGTTCGTGGAGGACGCGCTGCGCAGCGGCGGCGGTCTCGCGGACCCCGAACTGCTGGCGCTGCTGGCGGAGGGGTCCGGCGGGGCGGTGGATCGCCTGAAATCGTGGGGCGTCTCTTTTTATACCCTGCCCGACGGCGGAGAACGGCTGTTCCGCTCCGGCGGACACAGCGTGGCCCGTTCCGTGCGGTGCGCCTCCGGCCGGGGAGCCGACGCCTACCGCGTCCTGCTGGAGCGGGCCCGGGCCGCCGGAGTGCAGTTCGTGACCCACTCCCTCGTCACCCGGCTGGAAAAGCGGGACGGGCGGGTGACCGGGGCCTCCGGCATGGACGGTCAGGGCCGCCCCCTGCGGATCTCCGCCCGCTGCACGGTGCTGGCCACCGGCGGCCTGGCCGCCCTGTACGACCGCACCACCAACACCCCCGGCATGACCGGCGAGGGCTACATCCTCGCCCGCCGGGCGGGCTGCCGTCTGCGGGACATGGAATTCGTGCAGTTCATGCCCACCACGCTGGCCTATCCCCCCTCCATGCGCGGCAGGCTGGTGAACGACGCCCTGCGGGGCGAGGGCGCCCGGCTGTACAACGGGGATATGGAGCCCTTCATGACCCGGTACGACCCCGCCTTCGGCGACATGGCCGGGCGGGACGCCGTGGCCAACGCCATCGCCCGGGAACTGGCCGCCGGCCGCGGCTCGCCCCACGGCGGCGTGTATCTGGACGCCCGCGGCATCCCGCCGGAGGCGCTGCGCCAGAGCTTCGGCTTCGCCGGGGCGCTGACCGCCGCCGGGGTGGATCCCGCCCGGCAGCTCATGGAGGTGACGCCCGCGGCCCACTTCACCTGCGGCGGCGCCGCGGTGGATCGCTGCTGCCGCACCGGCGTGCCGGGGCTGTACGCTGTGGGCGAGGTCACCGGCGGGCTCCACGGGGCCAATCGGCTGGGTACCACCGCCCTGACGGAGAACGTGGTGTTCGGTATGCTGGCCGGCCGTCTGGCCGGGGAGGAGAGCGCCCGCGTCCTCCAGCCCGCCCTGCCGGCGGAGCCGGAGTCCTCCGGGGAACCAAGTCCGGAGCTGGACGAGGCGCTGGAGCGGGGCGAGGCCGACCTGCGGCGGCTGATGTGGCGGTACGGCGGCGTCCTGCGGGACGCGGAGGGGCTGACCCAGGGCCGGCGTCAGGCGGCCGCGCTGCGGCGGTCGGAGACGCTTGTCCCCGGAGGCAGCTTCGCCCAGAGGCAGCGTCAGGCCCGGCTGGATCAGCTGGCCGAGCTGGCCGGACTGGTGCTGGAGGCCGCGGAGGCCCGCATCGAGAGCCGCGGCTGCCACAACCGGCTGGACTATCCCCGGCGGGACGAGAGCCAGACCGCCAGCCGCTTTTTCTGACATGGGATTTTCGCAGGCCGTTGGGGAACGGCCCGCCTGAATCATAGATTCCACATCGCAGCCAAGAGAAAGTAAGGAGGAAGAAATTATGGCAAACGAGGAAAAACTGAAGGAGAAAACCGCCCCCGCCGAGGCTCCGAAGAAGGACGACGCCTACGAATACGCGTTCGAGCGCGTCCCCGAGGAAAAGCGCAAGAAGGCCGGCAGCATTTTCGTCATTCTGGCCGGCTACACCATCTCCCTGTCCAACTTCGTGACGGGCACCACCGTGGGCTCCAAAATGGCGTTTCCCGACGCCGTGCTCGCCTGCCTGGTGGGCAACCTGTTCCTGTCCGTGATCGCCATTCTGCTGGGCGTGATCGCCATGCACACCGGCCTCTCCACCGCGTTCCTCTCCCGCAAGGCGCTGGGCGCCAGAGCGTCCAGCATTTTCTCCGTGCTGCTGGCCCTCTCCGCCGTCAACTGGATCGCCGTCAACGCGGACACCTTCGCCCACATGATTAAGAGCACCTTCGCATGGTGGCCCATCCCCGTGGGGCTCACCGCCATCATCGCCGTGGCCCTTTGGGCCCAGTCCGCCATCCGCGGCATGAAGGGACTGGAGATCGTCAGCTGGCTGGGCGTGCCCTGCGCCATCGTGCTGACCATCGCCTGCGTCATCGCCGTGGGCATGAAGGTGGGCTATCAGTCCGTGGGCGCCTTCGTCCCCGACGGCGGCAGCACCCTGACCTTCACCGGCGCCACCGCCTCCTTCATCGGCGCGTGGGTGTTCGGCTGCATCATCACCCCCGACGTGTGCCGCTTCGCCAAAAAGACCTCACACGTGACCATCAGCGCCTTCGTGGCCGTGATGCTGGGCCTGTTCGGCCTTGAGCTGTGCGGCATCCTGGTGGCCGCCGCCACCCGCACCAACAGCTTCGTCACCGCCACCGCCGCGCTGGGTCTGGGCGTGCTGGTGTTCTTCTGCGCCATCTTCTGCCTGTGGACCACGCAGGACAACAACATCTACGGCGCCAGCCTCGCCATCCAGAACATTTTCCAGGGCACCCGGATGGAGGGCAAGGTCAGCCACTTCGTGCTGGCCGTCATCGTGGCCGCCGGTTCCGGCATCTTCGCCGCGGTGGGCGCCGTGAAGTTCCTGCTGCCCGTTACCCAGGCCCTGTCCGTGCTGCTGCCGCCCATCCCCGGCCTTGTGGTGGGCGAGTGGTTCATCGTGAAAAAGAGCAAGGAAAACCAGAGCATCAACTGGGTCGCCATCGTCTCCTGGCTGGCCGGCGGCGTGTGCGGCTATGTGGCGCTGAAGAACAACTTCTTCATCTCCCCCGTCATCGGCATGGTGGCCACCATCATTTTCTACACCCTGCTGAGCAAGCTGTTCGACAAGAGCCTCAACACCGCCGCGGGCCGGTAAGACCCCGGACACCGCCCGCCGACGCGGGTGCGGACAAAGCGAAAACCGCCGCGAACGATTGTCGTTCGCGGCGGTTCTTTCTGTCTGCCGGGGCAGCGCGGAGCCGGTGCGGGGGAGGTCTGCGTACACCTCGCCCGCGGCCGCGGACTGGCGCCGGGGGCCGTCCGGAGACGATCCCCCCGCTGCGGCGCCGGGAGCGCGGCAGGGAATCAGCCCGCGAAGCGGGACAGCGTCACCGCGACCTGAGCCCGCGTAGCGGTGCCCTTGGGGCTGAGGGTGGTGGCGGTGGTGCCCTTCATCAGACCGGCGCCGCAGGCCCACTGGATGGCGGGGATGGCGTAGGTGCTGATGGAGAAGGCGTCGTCATAGCTGAGAATGTTGGTGTCCTCACCCACGGAGACGTCCATCTTCTTGTACTGCGCGTAGCGGTACAGGATGGCGGCCATCTGCTGGCGGGTGACGGGGGAGTTGGGGAGGAAGGTGTTGTCGCTGCGGCCGGTGACCACGCCCCTGGCGTCGGCCCACGTCACGGCGTCATAGCACCACGCGTCCTTGCCCACGTCGGAGAAGGAGGAGGCGCCGGTCACCGCGGGAGAGCCGTCCAGCCGGTAGAGCACCGTCACCAGCGTGGCGCGGGTCATGGTGGAGGACGGGGAGAAGGTGTTGGCCGAGGTGCCCTGGAACAGGCCCTTGGAGCTCACGTACTTCACCGCGTCGGCATACCACGCGCCGAGCTTCACGTCGGTGTACGGATTGTACCAGTTGGTGCCGGTGGTGGTGCGGTTGTGATAGCCCACGTAGCCCACGCTCTTGAGCTTGCCGGTGAGGGCGATGCAGTCGTCGATCATGGCGGCCACGGAGGCGTAGGTGCCGCCCTCGATGGACTTCAGCCAGCCCTGCGCCTTTTCGCCCAGAGCGGCCTTGGTGGAGGGGTCCTTGCCGATGGAGACCGTCTCGTTGCTGTTCCAGTAGACGCCGGCGTTCTCATCGCGGCCCTGCAGGACGTACAGCGTGTCGCCGGCGGCCTGCGCCTTGGCGAAGTCGATGCCCTTTCCCTGCTGGTACACGGCGGCGGCGGCCAGAATGCCGAAGTCGTCCTTCCGCTGGCGGTTGAGGATCAGGCACACGGCGGTGTCCTTGTACTCGGTGCAGAAGTTGAAGTCGCCCTGGGAATCGCCCGCCGTGAAGATCGGGCCGTGGCCCGCGTACTGGGGAGCGATCACCTTGTCGATGGTCTCCGACTTGCCCACGCCCTGCGTCTGAGCGTGGAGATCATAGTCGTAGGCGTTGGTCCACTTGCCGTCCGTCATCTTGTTGGTCATGGCCACCACGCCGTCCACGCCCTCAAGGCCGAACACGGCGGGGTTCTTGGAGATGGCTTCGATCACGTCGATGAAGGAGGCGGAGCAGATCCACACGTCGATGCCCGCGCTGTCCAGAGCCTTGTACAGCTCCTTCAGCTCCGGGGAGATGGTGATGCCCATGTTGAAGCTGACCTTCTGCTGGCCGGTCCTGGAGACGTAGTCCGCAGGAGAGGTCCAGCTGTCCTGATAGAACTTCAGCGTCCAGTCCTTGGTCAGGCCCATGTACTTCTCGTGGGATTCGGTGGCCAGCGCCGTGACCTGTTTGGAGGTCATGCCGGTGAACCAGTAGGTGATCCACGGGTAGGACACGGAGGTGCTCATGTTGTCGCCGATGATGTCGTACATCAGCCGCGCCTTGGCGGCGAACTCCATCCAGTCGGCGTCCTTGTCCATGGTGGTCGCGATCACGTGGGGATCGGCGCTGACGTAGCCCTTGGCCAGCAGCTTGCCGTAGGCCGCGGAGACGTCGTCGGCGTAGTCCTCGATGGTGTGGCCGTCCACCACCAGCTTCGGGTCGGGGATGCCGGTGAGCAGGACTTCCTTCATCATCGCCTGGGAGGAGATGGCGAAGCGGAGCGTCTCCAGCTGGTAGACGATCAGCTGCTCCTCCACGTCCTGGATGGAGGTGGTGTTGTCGAAGTCGAACACGGCGTAGGGATGGACCTTTTCGTTGTACCCCGCGCTGTATTTGCCGTAGGTGTCGATCATGGAATTGATGCTGGTCTTTACGGTATCCGTCCAGTTGGAGGAGGTCAGGTAGGTGTAACGCTGATCGGCGGCCAGAGCCGAGGTGACGATCATGCTCGCGATCATGCAGACCATCAGGACCCCGGACAGAGCCCTCTTAAACCTTTTCATTCATTTCTCCTTTCCATTTTCCAAAAGCGAGCTAACGTGGGAACATTTTTATCATAATACAACTGTCAAGAATATGCAAGAAGTATTCATTATTTTACAAAATATTCCATCCAGGAGGCCGGGCGGCGATTTCGCGGGGAGCTCCGCCCCGGCGGGCGGAGCGGCCGCCGCCGCAGCCGCCCCAGCCGACGGGAAGGAGGAGGGAAAGGCCGGGGGAGGCGGGAACGGGCAAAGGGCCGGCAAGGGGCGGGAGGCGAAAGGCAAGGCGGGAGGACCGGACAAAGGGTGAACAAAGGCCGGACGCCGGACCGTCCGCAGATGGAAAACACAGGGCCCGCCCCCCGCGCCCTTCGCGGAGGGGGAACACGGAGCCGCCCCGCGCGATGCCGCCGCCGCACGGAGCGCCGCCGCACGGAGCCGCCGCCGCACGGAGCCGCCGCCGCGCGAGGCCGCCGCCGCACGAGGCTGCCGCTGCACGAGGCTGCCGCTGCACGGAGCCGCCCCGCGCGATGCCGCCGCCGCACCGGGGGGCTCCGTCTGCGCCGCACCGGGGGGCTCCGTCTGCCCCGCGCCGCACCGGGGGGCTCTGCGCCGCCTGCCCCGCGGCCCGCCCTTCGCCCCGTGTCGGGGGGCTCCGTCTGCCCCGCCCGCCCGCGTCCCGCTCCCCCACCTTCCCGTCCCCCGCGCTGCGGAAATGGCGGCGGGGCGGGAGCAGCGGCGGGGCGCGGAAATCTTTGGATTGACATTTTCAGGAAGGGGACGTATCATAAACGTATCGGGTTAGCCTCGTGTAACTTTGCCGGGAAAGAGGGAATGGGCGTGAGCTTTCTGGTGAAAATCCTGCTCATCACCGCGCTGGCGGGCATCGGCGGCACCGGGCTGGGCGGGCTGGTCTCCTGCCTGTTCCGCCGGGATTCCAGCCGCTCCGTCAGCCTGCTGCTGTCCTTCGCCGCCGGCGTGATGACCGCCGTGGTCTGCTTCGACCTGCTGGCCGACGCCATCCACCCCTCGGACGGCTCCGGCCAGACCAGCATCCTTCTCATCGTGGCCGGGGTGATGGTGGGCTACGCCGTCATCGCCGCCCTCAACGCCTGGATCGACCGGGACACCAACCACGAGGTCGCCCACATCGACACCAGCCACCCCCACACCGCCGATTCGCTGGAGGAGCTGACCCACGCCAACCACTACGCCGAGCACGCCTCCGGCCGCCAGCCCCGCACCAGCCTGTTCGTGGCCGGTCTGGTGATGGCCGCCGCCATCGCCCTGCACAACGTCCCGGAGGGCATGGTCATCGGCGCCTCCTTCGCCAAATCCGCGGGGGAGGAGCTGCTCAACCGCGGCGGCATGGTGATGGCCTTCGTCATCGGCCTGCACAACATCCCGGAGGGCATGGCCGTGGCCGTGCCCCTGATCTCCGGCGGAATGTCCCGGCCCAGAGCCGCCGCCCTCACCGCCTGCACCGGCGCGCCCACCGTCCTCGGCGCGCTGGCGGGCTACTGCCTGGGCGCCATGGGGCCGCTGGCGCTGGCCCTGAGCCTCAGCTTCGCCTCCGGCGCCATGCTGTATGTGGTGTTCGGCGAGCTGCTGCCGGAGGCCATCCTCATGTGGCGCAGCAAAATGCCCGCGCTGGCCGTCATCATCGGCATGATGCTGGGCCTGCTCATCATCTACTCGTAAAAAAAAATATTTTTCTGCAAAAGGTGTACGGAAACGTACACCTTTTTTTCTTTTGCCCCCACAGGTGAAACGAGAGAGGAGGGATGCACCCTGAGCAAGACCCCTGACATGCGGGCCTTCTGCCGGGCCTATCTGCGGACGCTGGACGCCGACCGCGCCGCCGCCGAGGCCGGAGGCGGCGACGGCTTCACCCTGCTGCGCCGTCCCGCCGTCCGCCGCCGGCTGGAGACCATGCGCGCCGCCGCCGACGCCGAAATCCTGCGGGAGGACGCCGTCCGCCGCCTGTGCCAGCTGGCCTTCGGACAGGCCAACGACGCCGTGGCGCTGGCCCTGCGGCCCCCGGAGCTGCGGGGCGACACCGCGGGTCTGGACCTGGGCGCCGTGTCCGAGTGCAAGGTCACCGACAAGGGCGTGGAGATCAAATTCATCGACCGCGTCCGGGCGCTGGAGGTCCTCTGCGGCCTGCTGGACGGCCGGAGCGGCGCCGCCGGCGCCGACGAGTTCTTCCGGGCGCTGGAGGACGCGGGGGCGTGCGGCTCATGACCGGCGCGCCCTTCCGCTTCTCCCCCAAGCAGCGCCGGGTGCTGACGTGGTGGTGCCGGGACGACGGCTGCGACGCCGTCATCTGCGACGGCGCGGTGCGCTCCGGCAAGACGCTGGCGCTGGGCATGGGCTTCGTCCTCTGGGCGCAGGCCACCTTCCGGGACCAGCAGTTCGCCCTGTGCGGCAAGACCATCGGCGGCCTGCGCCGCAATCTGCTGCGGGACCTGCTGCCCCGCCTCCGGGCCATGGGCATGACCTGCGCCGAGCACCGGGGCGACAACGCCCTCACCATCCGCTTCGGCGGGCGGGAGAACCGCTTTCTCCTGTTCGGCGGGCGGGACGAGTCCTCCGCCGCCCTGATTCAGGGCTCCACCTTCGCCGGCGTCCTGCTGGACGAGGTGGCCCTGATGCCCCGCTCCTTTGTGGAGCAGGCCATGGCCCGCTGCTCCGTGCCGGGGAGCCGGCTGTGGTTTTCCTGCAACCCGGAGGGCCCCCAGCACTGGTTCTACCGGGAGTGGATCCTCCGGGCCGGGGAGCGCCGGGCGCTGTACCTCCACTTCACCATGGACGACAACCCCGGCCTGACGCCCCGGGTCCGGGCGCGGTACCGCAGCTCCTACTCCGGCATCTTCTACCGCCGCTTCGTGCTGGGGGAGTGGACCGCCGCCGAGGGGCTGGTGTACGACTTCTTCGACCGGGAGCGGGACTGCGGCCTGCCGCCCGGCCCCTGCCGGCGCTGGCGGGTGTCCGTGGACTACGGCACCGCCAACCCCTGCTCCTTCGGGCTGTGGGGGGAGTGCGGCGGCGTCTGGTACCGGGTGCGGGAGTATTACTACAACTCCCGCGCCGAGGGCCGCCAGAAAACCGACCGGGAGTACGTGGAGGACCTGCGCCGTCTCACCCGGGGGCTGACGGTGGAGCAGGTGGTGGCCGACCCCTCCGCCGCCAGCTTTCTCGCCGCCCTGCGGCAGGCGGGCTTTCCGGCGGTGAAGGCCGACAACGACGTGCTCAACGGCATCCGCGTCGCCGCCGAGGCGCTGCGCAGCCGCCGGCTGGTCATCGGCCCCGGCTGCACGGACTGCCTGCGGGAGCTGGAGCTTTACTGCTGGGAGGAGGGCCGCGAGCGCCCCCGCAAGGAGAACGATCACGCCATGGACGACCTGCGGTACTTCGCCATGAGCGTGGCGCGGGGGGCCGCCTTCGCCGCCACGTGGGTGGAGAGAAGGGTGTAGGCAAAATCCTCCGCCTGCGGGGAGTAAGGAGGGCGCAGGCAAGGGCCTGCGGGCCAAGGGCTGTGGCGCGGGACAAATGCCTGCGGGTCGTGGGCCGGACGCCGGCAGGTGCCGACACACCGTGGGCCGGGGCGCGGGACAGGTGCCGACATACCGTAGGCCGGAGGCAGGCGAGTGCCTGCGGGCAGAATGAAACTTCAAGTTCCGGGTGCGCCCCGGAGCAGGCGGCCATCGCCGCCGGGGTCTGGCCCCCCATTCTCTCTGGTCTTGCCCAGAGAGAATGCGCCGCCAGCGGTGGAAGAGAGAGGCGCCGGGACACACCCCGCAAAACGGGATTTCCCCGAAATCCCTTTTGCGGGGACCCTGTGTCCGCGGAACGGGCGCGGCAAAGGCCGGGCTGACTGCCGGCGTTTCCACCCGCGCCGGATACGCCGCAGAAAAATCGGGGATCAAATCGAATCGGTGTCAGCCTCGTGGGCCGCTGCCGCTCCGCTGGAACTTATGTCAACCGCCCACAAAGCGCGTAGCGAAGCGGAACGCGCGGGGCTGCTGCGGGAAGATATTCGGAGTTGCACCGCGTCCGCGCCGAAACGTATTCAGCCGCGGATGCCAGCGCCGATCTGACGTCGGCTGTTTCCGCGCTCGTCCGACGGCACAGGGTTCCCGGCGCAAGGCTTTGCGGCGGGGTGTGCCGCAGCGGTTTTCTTTTCCACCGTGCACGGCGCATTTTCTTTGTCCAGGAACAAAGAAAATGGGGGGTGCATCCCCGCGCCGCAACCGGCGCA
>Ga0160425_1001091_pt1 | contig 28573 bp, 21 predicted proteins | sample BioMet8_FD_108193 | JGI IMG/M metagenome (GOLD analysis project Ga0160425, IMG submission 108193) | Microbial communities from bioreactor (seeded with sewage sludge) at Lawrence Berkeley National Lab, California, USA - Biofuel... | ecosystem: Engineered > Bioreactor > Anaerobic > Unclassified ...
ATCATACGATAGCCTCCTTATTGGGTTTGGTCGCTTTAATAATAAGGCTATCTGTATGATAAGGGAAGAGGGTTTCGATCCTTTTCCCTTTATTTTTTGCCAATTATAATTTTACACTAAGTTAGCCCGGATACAAAATCTTGCTTTAAAACCCTCGAGGGTAGTATAATAGCCAATGTAACTTTATTTTTAAGAAAGAGGTTCAAATTTATGGAAGACATTAATATTATTTCCCCTATTATTGCTAAAGAACTGCAGATACCCGCAGGAAAAGTTTCTGCTACTCTGACACTTTTGGACGAGGGCAACACTATTCCTTTTGTAGCCCGTTACAGAAAAGAAGTAACAGGTTCTTTAGATGAAGAACAAATAAGAAATGTCAGCGAAAGAGCTCAATATTTGCGCAGTTTAGCACAAAGACGGGCAGAAGTGCTGGCATCTATTGACGGTCAGGGAAAACTTACTCCGGAATTGAGCGCAGCTATAAATGCTACCACAAAGCTTCAAGAACTTGAAGATTTATATCTTCCATACAAGCAAAAGAAACGTACCAGAGCCACTATTGCCAAGGAAAAAGGTTTAGAACCTTTAGCACAATTTATTATGGCTCAAGAAGAACCTAAAGTTAGTCTGGAAGAATTAGCACAAGACTACCTAAATGAAGAAAAAGAGGTAAAAACCACAGAAGAAGCTTGGCAGGGTGCTATGGATATAGTAGCAGAAAATCTTTCTGACCGCGCCGATATAAGAGATCTTGTGAGAAAAGAAATGTGGCGCAATGCAGAATTAGCCAGTGAATTAACTGCTGATGAAACTACAGGCCAAGACTTCTTAATGTACAAAGATTATTCTGAACCTATCAGACAGCTCCCTCCCCATCGTATTTTGGCTTTAAACCGCGGTGAAACTAAGGATATGCTAAAGGTAAAATTAGTTCTGCCCGGAGATGCTATATATAATATTATTGGACGGAAAGTAGGAATTAAACCGGTAGGCACCTTTACGGAAATGTATAAAACTGCTCTGGAAGATTCCTATAAACGGTTAATTTTCCCTGCTATTGAAAGAGAAATCCGCAATGAATTAACAGAAAAAGCCGAGAAACAGGCCATTTCTGTTTTTGCAGTTAATTTAAGACAATTACTTCTGCAACAGCCTTTAGGCGGTCATACGGTTCTTGGTATGGACCCGGGCTACCGCACCGGCTGTAAATGTGCTGTAGTTAATCCCCAGGGAACCGTTTTGGCAACAGCTGTCATCAATGTAACTACCAGCGAAAGACAGTATGAACTGTCAGAAAAAACTTTTGTGGACTTAGTCACTAAATATCATGTGACGTTAGCCTCCATTGGCAATGGTACTGCTTCTTATGAAACAGAAGAATTTACCGCCAAGATGATTGAAAAATACAAATTGAATATGTCCTATGTAATTACCAGTGAAGCAGGTGCCTCTGTGTACTCCGCTTCCAAACTGGCCAGAGAAGAAATGCCTGATCTGGATCTGACTTTGCGCGGAGCTGTTTCTATTGCCCGCAGAGTTCAGGATCCCCTGGCAGAACTTGTTAAAATTGAGCCTAAAGCCATCGGTGTCGGACAATACCAGCATGACGTTAATCAAAAAGAGCTTACCGGAACGCTGGGTACTGTAGTAGAATCCTGTGTTAACCATGTAGGCGTGGAATTAAACACTGCTTCCGCTTCCCTTTTAACCTATGTAGCAGGTATCAGCAAGCCTGTAGCCAAAAACATTATTACTTATCGGACAGAAACAGGCTGTTTTAAAAGCAGGAAAGAATTGTTAAAAGTATCTCGTTTAGGGCCTGCTGCTTTCACTCAGTGTGCCGGTTTCCTGCGAATTTTAAATGGTGCAAATCCTTTGGACAATACTTCCGTCCATCCGGAAAGTTATCCTTTGGCTGAAGCTATTTTAAAAGAATTAGGCTTTTCTTTGACCCAATTCTCTCAAAGCACCGCTGCTGTGCAAATTGCCGCAGCCAAAGCCAATCCCAAAGAATTAGCAGATAAGCTGCAGGCAGGCCTGCCTACTGTAACTGATATTCTTCAAGCCTTGGCCAAACCGGGCAGAGACCCCAGAGAAGATTCTCCTGCTCCTTTGAGCCGAAAAAATGTAACTAAGTTGTCTGATTTAACCATTGGCACCAAAGTAAAAGGCATAGTGCAAAATGTAGTTGATTTCGGTGTGTTTGTGGATATTGGCCTGAAAGTCAGCGGCCTTATTCACAAATCGGAATTAAGCAATAAATATTTTAAGCATCCTCTGGATGTAGTATCAGTAGGCGATATTATTGAGCCTATTATTATCAGCATTGATGAGAAACGTAATCGGATTGGCTTAAGTCTAAAGAAGGCCCAAGCACCCAAAAAACAATAAAACAAAAGAGGCTGTAACAAAATGACTTTTATCATTATGTTACAGCCTCTTTTTTTATTCTGCCTTAACTGCCAGGGATGATTTTCCGGCAGCGATTAAAGCTTTTAATTTATGAACTTCTTTATGCATAAAAATTGCAATTGTTGCCGCAGCTATTACATCAGCTACTGCCCCTGCATAAACAATGCCATATAAACCAAAGTACATGGGCAAAATTAAAATCAAAGGAACCAAAAGAATGAATTGACGCATCATGGATAAAACAGATGCTTTAAATGGTTGTCCTGTAGCCTGGAAATACCCTGTAGAAATAATCTGGAAACCTGCTACAAATACTGCTCCCAAGAACCAGCGCATAGCATCAGTAGCAAAATCAAGAAAACCGGGAGCGCTGCTGCTGCCGAAAATTTTTAAAATAAGATGGGGCATCAGCATACAGCACAACCATCCTACAGTTGTGACAGTTGTAGCACATTTAGCCGCCAACTTGTATGTAGCTAATACTCTGTCGTAATGTTCAGCCCCTTTATTAAAGCCAATAATAGGCTGAGCGCCAATGCCGATGCCAATAGCCACAGAAATAAAGATCATATTTATTTTCATGACAATGCCTACGGCTCCAATAGCCACATCCCCTCCTACTGAAGACAAATTACCATAATATAACAAAGAATTATTCATGAGTATTTGCAGAACCGTGGAGCTGAGCTGCACTAAACAGCTAGAAGCCCCGATGGCCATAGCCCGCTTAACCAAATGCTTATTAGGGTTGGTAAAATCCTCATAATCAAAACGCATCTTACCTCTGTACTTAAAATACCAGGTTAAAACAAGAGCAGAAAAGATCTGAGAGGCTGCGGTAGCTAAAGCCGCTCCCAAAACTCCCCACTGAAAGACAAAGATGAAAATCGGGTCTAAAACCACATTGGCCAAAACTCCACCGACCAAAGCACGCATAGCTAATTGGGGGCTGCCGTCTGTCCGTGCCATATTGCACAAAATACCAATGATGGTGGAAATAGGTGCCAGAGCAATCATAACCCCACCATATTGCTTGCTATATAATAAGGTCTGGCTTGTAGCACCAAAAGCAGTAATAAGCTCCGTAAGAAAAATTTCTCCGACAATAGTCATCAAGGTACTGCAAATAAGGCCTACCAGCAGCACAGAGTTTAATATTTCTTCTGCATCTTTTTTCTTTTCCTCTCCCAACTTTATGGCGGCCAAAGCACTGCCCCCTACTCCCAATAAAGTTCCCAAGGCCATAACTATGGTCACAATAGGAAAAGCTACTGTAGTAGCGGCTATACCCAAATAACCAACAGAATTACCAATGTAAATCTGGTCCACAATATTGTAAAGGGCATTAGCCACCATAGAAATAATTGCCGGGCCGGCAAACATTTTCAGTAGTGTGTTAATAGGCGCATAGCCTAAAATGTTTTTATCATCTGTTCTTTTAATATTCTTCATATATTAACCTCTTCTACGTAAACGCTGCAATATTTTACCACATATGTTACTAATGGGCAAACCCCACAAAAACAGGCAAAAAAAAAGCCCTTAATTAAAAGGGCAAATGAGGGGCTTGTTTAACTTACAAGGTGATTATAACACTTTTGTATACAATGTGCAAGTTTTATTTTCAAGATTTTTTTGAAAATTCGCAAATATCCTAAAAACAGTCTTACTACTGCCTTAAAATATTGGCAGTAGTTTTTTATATTATAATAAGTTTTCTTATAAATAGTCTTCGCCCAAGTAAATAATACCTTCTATACCGCTGGCAGCCGCTGGATCCCTGCGCAGGAAATAGCGGAAAGATAGAGCAGAAAATTTACCTACGGCACTGCTGTTATCCGTAGTAGCCACTATAAGGGTAGAAGTTCGTTTAGCTCCTGTTCCTGTTCCTACAACCACAAGACCGGCATTGCTGATCTGGCCTATAGCTTTATTTAAAGCTGCCGGAGAACCTGTGCAATTGACAACCTTTACTCTTACCCGGCTGATACGCTGCGGTTGAGAAGCTTTTGGTTGTTCATCTGCATCGGTTTGATTTTCAGCGGTACTTTGCCGTAAAGCCTTGGCTTTAGCTATTTCCTCTGCATTGGCCTTTTTAGCTTTTGCGATAGCATCCTGGAGCTCTTTAGACTTAGGATTTTTAATAACCTGCTTACCGTTTTTATTACTATCTCCCATACCCAAAAGCCTATCATATTCACTCTTGCTGGCTGTTGCTGCCAAGCTGAAGCTGTTGCTCATAGTGGCACCCTGCATAGCTACCATTTCAGAGCGCAAAGCCACCATATCGGGAATCCAGTAATTTATTTCTTCTATGTCCGCAGGATGACCCGGTACCATAGCCATTTTCAAGTCTCCCATGGTCTGACTGCCGCCCTTCAAGGCTTTCAGCACAGCCAACATATCACTTACCGGCACATCAGTAGTAACCATTTTGCTGATACTTTTAATGATAGCCGGTAATTTTAAAATTGTTTCCGGCTGCAAGGCTTTTTGGTACACAGCTTTCATAAACTTTTGCTGGCGTTTGATTCTGCCAATATCGCCTTCTTCATCACGATAACGGACATATTCCATGGCATGCTGACCGCTAAGATGCTGAAGTCCTTTTTTTAGGTGTATGACCAGTCCGTTTGCTCCATCATCATATGGATCAGAATAGGTCATATTTTTTTCTACGTCAATATCAATACCGCCCAAGGCATCAACCAGCTCTACAAAACCTTTGATATCAATCAAAACATAGTTATTAATTTTGATGCCCAGAAAATTTTCCACCGTTTGCTCGCTGAGCTTATGTCCACCATATGCATAGGCATGGTTAATCTTGTTCCAGCCATTGTTGGGAATGCGGACCATCGTATCTCTGGGAATTGATAATAGAGACATATTTTCGTTTTTAGGGTCTAACATAACTACGAACATAGTATCGGAGCGGCCTACATCCCCCTCTCTTTTATCTACCCCAAGGACTAAAATATTCTTTTTAAGGGCCAGTTTATCCACAGTTTTTTCCTTGGCCCCATCATCATAAAACAAAGTTTTGTAGGTATAAGCTCCCAATCCTAAAGTTGCAGCTATAATCACAGCCAAAATCTTATTTAAAATACTCATTGCATTCCTTCCTAACTTTAAAAATTAACAGCAGCTTATTATACACCTAACTCATAAAAAAGCAAAAAGAGCTGTAAAATATTGAACAAAAGACCGAGACAAGTGTGCTTTTCTTTTCGGGACGTGTAGCAACTCGTCCTTAGAAAAGACAACACCCTTTTCTCGGTCAGTAAAATCATTTGTGTTATAACCTCTTTTGTTGTGTGTGTCTATATAGAAATCGCCCTTTTACACAGCGTATTTCCTATTATAAGCAATAATTTGTGCTTCTTCCATAGTATGACCTTGTGCTAAAGCTTGCTTGATATAGCCCTGCATTTCCTCATAGGTCTTGGGTATAACCTTGGTAATATGTTTCAGGCTAGTTTCCCAATTATTCAGGAACACTTCTCCTAAATTACTGCCTGTATTAATAACATGTTTTTCCAGAAGATGCTTAACTTCTTCCTGTTCATGGGGGTCCGTCAATTTTTCCAAATTGACCAGCTGTGTATTACAATAATCCTTGTTTAGGTCCATAACATAGGCAACTCCGCCTGACATACCTGCGGCAAAATTACGTCCAACCTTCCCTAAGACTAATACGCGGCCGCCTGTCATATATTCACAACCATGATTGCCTACTCCTTCTACTACTACATCAGCGCCACTATTACGAACGCAGAAGCGCTCTCCGGCAATGCCGCTGATATAGGCTTCACCACTGGTTGCGCCAAATAACCCTACGTTGCCGATAATAATATTTTCACTGGCCGTAAAACCTGCTTCTCTAGGAGGATAGATACTGATTTTTCCACCGGATAAGCCCTTGCCTACAGAATCGTTGGCATCGCCTTCTAATTCCAAAGTCAATCCCTTGGGAATAAAGGCACCGAAGCTTTGTCCGGCCGAACCCACGAAGGCCAGTTTTATGGTATCTTCATCCAATCCTGCTTCTCCGTAACGGCGGGAAATTTCACTGCCCAGCATGGTTCCGGTTACCCGGTCTGTATTAGCAATCTTCAATCTGGAAAGAATATGTTTTTTGTTAACCAAAGCCGGGCGACACATACGAACCAGCTTGGACATATCCATAGTAGCCTCTAGATTATGCTGCTGATGTTGGAGATAACGAGTACCTACTGTTGTGTCCGTATAAGGAATATAAAGTAAATTCTTAAGGTCCACGGTATCTGCTTTAGTACCTGTCACCTTGCTGCTTTGTTTTAACCTATCACACCGCCCCACCATTTCATCAATAGTGTGAAAGCCCAGTTTAGCCATAATCTCACGTAAATCTTGAGCTACAAACCGCATAAAGTTTATAACATATTCAGGTTTCCCACAGAATTTTTTCCGCAATTTCTCATCCTGGGTGCAAATTCCGCAAGGACATCTGTTAGTATTGCAGACTCTATCCATAACACAGCCCATGGCAATCATAGGTCCTGTGCAGAAAGCAAAAGCATCTGCCCCAAAAAGTGCTGCTATAGCTACGTCTCTGCCGGTAAGCATCTTGCTGTCCACTTCTATTTCCACTCTGTCACGCAGTCTGTTCAAAAGCAAAGTCTGCTGAATTTCCGATAAACCGATTTCCCAGGGAAGTCCCGCATGACGCAAGCTGGTTCTGGCTGCAGCTCCGGTTCCCCCATCATAGCCGCAAACAGTAATAGAATCTGCCTTTGCTTTCACAACCCCTGCCGCAATAGTACCGACTCCCACACAGGAGCAAAGTTTCACGCTAATATCAGCTTTTCTGTTGGCATTTTTTAAATCATAAACCAGTTCAGCCAAATCTTCGATAGAATAAATATCGTGATGCGGAGGCGGGGAAATTAATTCCACACCCGTTGTTGAGTGACGAGTTTTGGCAATAGGAGGATACAGCTTATTGCCCGGTAGCCTTCCTCCTTCACCGGGTTTTGCCCCTTGGGCGAATTTAATTTGCAGCACATCTGAATGTACCAGATAATTACTGGTAACCCCAAAGCGGGCCGTAGAAACTTGTTTAACTTTATCGCTTAAATCATCACCGTTAGCCAAAGGTACAAAACGGGAAGAATCTTCGCCCCCTTCACCGGTATTACTCATACCTCCGATTCTGTTCATGGCAATAGCAATACATTCATGCGCTTCTTTGCTTAAGGCCCCATAGCTCATAGCCCCGGTCCGGAACCGTTTGATGATTTCTTCTACAGGCTCTACTTCTTCAATAGGAATGCTACAGCTGGGCGGATAAACAAATTCCAGTAAATCTCTTAATCTAAAGATAGCACTGTCATTAACCTCTTTAGCATATTGTTTATACGCATGGTAATCCTCTTCCCAGCAAGCTTTCCTCAAAAGTTTGACTGTATCATTATTTAAGATATGAGGAGTGTCTCCTCCTTTACGCTGAAGATAAAAATCCCCGTTAGGCAAATTGTTATCATTAGCATAGGCGGCTGCATGACGTTTAGCATTGTCTTCAGCTATTTCTTTAATGCCAATGCCCCCAATATGGGAAGGTGTATTCACAAAATATTTATCAATCAGTTCCTTGCCAATACCAACTGCCTCAAAAATCTGTGCCCCATGGTAACTGTGCACTGTAGAGATACCCATCTTACTCATAACGGATAAAATGCCTGCCACAGATGCTTTGACATAGTTATCCCTAGCGACTTCGTAAGATATGTTCAATTGCTTTTTGGCAATTAATTCTTTAATCGTTTCCAGAGCAATATAAGGATTTATTGCGGAAATTCCATAGCCGATTAAAGTGCAAAAATGGTGAATTTCTCTTGGTTCTCCTGATTCCAGGATAATGCCCACATCAGGACGGACCGTTGCTTTAATCAGATAATTATGCAAAGCGGAAGAAGCCAGCAGCGCCGGTACCGCTGCCATACGGGAATTAACGCCCCTGTCAGTCAACACCAAAAGATTTGCCCCGTTTTTAATAGCTTTTAAAGCATCTATACAGAGAGATTCAATAGCCGTTTCCAAAGCGTCAGGGCCGCCATTGACAGGATAAAGCATAGAAATAGATGCACTCCGCAGTTTGTCATTGGACATAGTCTTGATGACTGCCATTTCTTCGTTGGTAATAATCGGTCTATCCATAGCCAAAGCAGTAGTACCCTTTTCATTGGGGTCCATGATATTTGCCACATTGCCAACGATAACATTGGCAGAGGTAACAACTGCCTCTCTCAGACCATCCATAGGAGGATTGGTAACCTGGGCAAAATTTTGCTTGAAGAAATTATAAAGGAGCTGGGGTTTATCTGACAGCACAGCCAGAGGCGCATCAATGCCCATTGCATAAATTGACTGTTTGCCGTCCTTGGCCATAGGAAGAATAACTTTATTTAAATCTTCTATAGTATAGCCAAAAATCTTTTCCTGCTCTTTTAAATCATAAGGAATAACGTTATTGTTAACACTGTCCTTGTGTTTTTCCATTAAATCTTTTAATTCTACTACATGTTCCTTAAACCACTCGCCGTAAGGATGGGAAGATGCTATTTGATGTTTGATTTCCTCATCGCTGATAATGCGTTTTTTCTTAGTATCAACTAAGAGCATTTTTCCAGGCTCTAAACGGCCCTTGCAGATAATATCCTTCTGGGCAACATCAACAACACCAACTTCAGAGCTTAAGATAACCTTGTTATCGTTGGTAATGATATAGCGAGCCGGTCTTAGTCCGTTTCTGTCCAAGGTAGCACCGATAACCTCACCATCGCAAAAACCAATAGCAGCCGGTCCATCCCATGGTTCCATCATGAAACTGTGATAGCGGTAAAAATCTTTTTTCTCCTTACTCATCAAAGCATCATGCTCCCAAGCTTCAGGGATCATCATCATCATGGCATGGGGTAAGGAATGACCTGTCATATATAAATATTCCAAGCAGTTATCAAACATGGAAGAATCACTGCCGCTGGCATCAACCACAGGAAAAACTTTTTCCAAATCAGGAAATTTGCTGGATTTGGATTTGCTTTCTCTGGCATTCAGCCAATTAATATTCCCTTGTATCGTATTAATTTCCCCGTTATGAATGATGTAGCGGTTAGGATGTGCCCTGGCCCAGCTGGGAAATGTATTAGTGCTGAACCGGGAATGGACCATGGCCATAGCCGTAACAAAATCCAAATCTGATAAATCCAAATAAAAATGACGCAGCTGAACCGAAGTCAGCATGCCTTTATAAACAACTGTTTTAGATGATAAACTGGCCACGTAAAAATCGGAACCTATATCCTGGCTCATTGGTGTAATACGTTTTTCCGCCAAGCGGCGAATTACATAAAGCTTACGTTCAAAATCCATTCTGGTAGTCAAATCCTCGCTGCGTTTAATAAAAACCTGTAAAAAACGCGGACGGGTAGATCTGGCTACTTTACCTATGATACTCTCATCAATTGGTACTTCCCGCCAGCCAAGAATAGTCTGTCCTTCTTCTTTAACGATTTTTTCGAACTCTGCTACTTGCTTTTTACGGAAATTCTCATACCGATGGGTAAAAATCATACCGACGCCATACTCTCCCTCATTCGGCAGGGAAAAACCAAGAACCTCACATTCCCTGGAAAAAAACTTGTGGGGAATCTGAACCATAATTCCGGCTCCATCGCCGCTGCCGGCATCGGCTCCTTCAGCTCCGCGGTGTTTTAAATTTTCCAAAATGTGCAGGGCACTGTCGATAATGTCGTAGGATTTCTTCCCTTTTACATCAACAACAAAGCCAATACCGCAAGCGTCATGTTCCAAGGACGGATCATACAGTCCTTGTGGTGCAGGTAAATCTCTCATTTTTTTGTACATTTTTATCGCCCCTCAACGAAAAAAATAAAGGCCAACCTCTGAACTTACGCTCAGCTGTTGGCCGGACATACTTCCTTCACTGGAAAATATGTTTTAGTAAAGCAAAACGCTTTTTTATTATAAGCGACTTTTGCTACAATTGCAATAGTTTTTTGGTGCTATTTTATTGTTTTTGTAACTGCTTCGCACATCTTTTTAGTATATTCAGCTACTGGTTGAATACAATTTTCGCCAAATTGTGCAACAATCTTTACAATTGCACTACCTACAATAGCTCCATCGCTAATTTTTGCCATTGACCCAGCCTGTTCCGGAGTGGCAATACCAAAACCAACTGCCGCAGGAACATCAGTAACTTCTTTTATTTGCTGAACAATAGCACTAATATTCGTAGAAATGTTCTTTCTCACACCGGTAACACCCAAAGAAGAAACAATATAGATATAACCTTTGGCTTCTTTTGCCAGCATTTTTATTCTTTGCTCAGAGGTTGGTGCTATCAGGGAGATTGGCTCCACTCCGTATTTGGTACAGTAATCAGCAATAATTGCCTTTTCCTCAAAAGGCACATCCGGAACTATAACTCCGTTAACTTGGGTTTCTTGACAATGTTTAAAGAATTTATCCCTGCCATATCTGTAAATAGGATTAATATAAGTCAAAAATACAATAGGAACCTGAGAATTTTTTCTCACTTTTTTCAGCATGGCAAAAATCCCGTCTATTTTTGTCCCGGCTTGCAATGCCCTGGCATCAGCAGCTTGAATAACCAGTCCTTCCGCAATAGGGTCAGAAAAGGGAATGCCTATTTCAATAATCCCTGCTCCGGCTTTTTCCATGGCATAAATTAATTGCTCCGTAATATCCAGATTCGGATCCCCTGCCGTAATAAACGGAATAAACACCTTTTTCTTTTCAGCAAATACTTCTTTAATAGACTTAGTCATGAATGTCAACCCCCTTATATCTGGCAATAGCCGCTACGTCTTTATCTCCCCGGCCGGAAATATTAATAACTATAATTTGGTCTTTTCTCATGGTAGGTGCCAGTTTCATAGCATAAGCCACTGCATGAGAACTTTCGATGGCAGGAATTATGCCTTCCATTTTTGATAAATATTCAAAAGCTGCCACGGATTCATCATCAGTAGCCGCAACATACTGAGCTCTGCCAATATCATGAAGATAAGCATGTTCAGGTCCTATGCCGGGGTAATCCAAACCGGCGGAAATAGAATAAACCGGAGCTATTTGTCCATCCCCATCTTGAAGGAAATAAGACTCCATGCCATGGAACACACCGGGAGTACCTCTGGCTATAGTAGCTGCAGTTCTGTCTGTATTTACCCCCCGGCCCGCTGCTTCTACCCCTATCAGTTTAACGCTTTTATCAGGAATAAAATCATAGAAGAGTCCCATAGCATTGGACCCGCCACCTACACAGGCAAGCACCGCATCAGGCAGTTTGCCTTCTTTTTCCTGCAGCTGCCCTTTTACCTCTTCCCCGATTACTTTTTGAAAATCTCTTACCATTTCCGGATAAGGATGAGGTCCCATGACAGAACCAATAACGTAGAAGGTATCTAAAACTCGTTCTGTCCATTCTCTCAAAGCTTCATTTACTGCATCTTTCAAGGTCATGGTGCCACTGGTTACAGGCACAACTTCAGCTCCCAAAAGCTGCATCCGATAAACATTCAAGGCTTGACGTTCGGTGTCAACTTTTCCCATATAGACTCTGCATTCCATACCCATAAGTGCTGCTACCGTAGCGGCTGCTACTCCATGCTGACCTGCACCTGTTTCCGCAATAATACGTTTTTTCCCCATCTTCTTAGCCAGCAAACACTGTCCTAAAACATTATTAATTTTATGGGCACCTGTATGATTTAAATCTTCCCGTTTTAAATAAATTTTTGCTCCGCCCAAATCTTTGGTCATGCGTTCAGCGTAATAAAGCATAGACGGTCTGTTAGCATAATCCCGATAAAGAGTATGAAGTTCCTTTAAAAACTCCGGGTCCTTTTTATATTTTTCGTAAGCCCCTTCCAATTCAATAACTGCATTCATCAAAGTCTCCGGCACAAACTGTCCACCATGTGTTCCATATCTACCTTTAGTCATTGTTCTTATCTCCTTTTCTCACCATTTGTATAATTTTTGCCATCTTCCCGGGATCCTTTTTTTTATTAGTTTCTACACCACCGCTTATGTCAACTCCGTAAGGATTGATTTTAGCAATCACAGCTTGCACATTATCTGTTCCAAGGCCTCCTGCCATAAAAAACGGTTTAGGAATTTCAGCATCTTTGAGGAAATTATAATCAAAAGATTTTCCCACCCCCCCAAAAGCCTTTGCAGAAAAAGCATCTAAAAGAAAATAATCGCAATCATAAGTTTGTAACTCTTTTAAACTAGCAGCATCTTTTACTCTGATTGCTTTAATAATCGGTTTATCGGTGCTCTTCCGAAGTTTTCTGCAAAACTCCCGGGATTCATCCCCGTGGAGCTGAATAAGGTCTATACAGCCTTTTTCTGCTATGTCAGCTATATTATCTACTGTTTCTTTAACAAATACTCCTACGGCTTTAATAGAAGGATGCAAAAGGTGCTTTAAAGCTATTGCCTGTTGCAGAGTTACTTGTCGCGGGCTTTTGGCAAAAACAAAACCAATGTAATCAGGCTTTAATGCATTCGCTGCCTGAATATCTTCAACCCGGGACAAACCGCAAATTTTAATTTTAGTCATCAGCTCCTCCTTTCAGTCTTTGTAAAGCTGCTGTTATATTTTTACTGCGCATAAGAGCCTCTCCAATCAGCACTCCGTCTGCCCCCATGTTTTTCACTGCTCTAACATCCTCCGGTGTTTTGATGCCGCTTTCCGAAATATATAAAATGTTTTTAGGAACCAGTGCGCGCAGTTTGGCACTATTGTTAACATCAACGGAAAAGTTTTTTAGATTTCTGTTATTCACACCTATGATTTTTGCTCCGTCTTCTACTGCTCTTTTAATTTCTGTTGCGTCATGAGCTTCCACAAGAGCAGACAAACCTACGCTGTCACAGATTTTAAGATACTCCTTTATTTGAGTATCTGTGGAAATTCCACAAATGAGAAGAACAGCACTGGCGCCTAAAAGTTTTGCTTCATAAATCATATACGGATCAACAGTAAAATCTTTCCGCAAGCAGGGGATTTTTACCTTTGAGGCAATCTCTGCCAAATATTTATTGCTGCCCAAGAACCACTTGGGCTCCGTCAAAACCGAAATGCAGTCAGCTCCTGCTTGTTCATAGTCTTTAGCTATTTGCAGATAAGGGAAATTTTCGGCGATCAAGCCTTTGGAAGGAGAAGCTTTTTTGCATTCGCAGATAAAAGCTAATCCTTCTTTTTGCAAAGCCCGTGCAAAAGGGAAATTTCCTTGGGGCAGCTGCTCCGCTTCCTGTCGTACTTGATTCAGACTCTTAATGGTTTTTGCTTTCGCTACCCTCACTGCAGCATAAGCTGCCAGTTCATCTAAAATATTCATTTTATTTCTCTTATTCCTCCGGGCTATTGCTTACCTCAATTAGTTTTTCCAAGGTCTCTGTAGCTTTACCTGCATCAATAAGTCCTGCCGCCAAAGTAATGCCGGCTTTCATGGTTTCTGCTTTACCGCCTATGAACAGTGCTGCTCCCGCATTCATAAGAGCGGCTGTTCTTCTGGGACCTTTTTCACCGGCTAAAACACTCCGCAGGATTTTGGCATTTTCTTCAGGTGTGCCACCTGCTAAATCTGCTTTTGTACAACTGTTAAAGCCAAAATCTTCCGGTTTAATCACATAATTTTTGTACCAGCCATCTTTAAATTCGCATATGCCCGTAGGTGCGCTGGCAGAAATTTCATCCAGTTTATCTTTGCCGTAGACTACCATGCCTCTCTTTACGCCCAAACTCATAAGCACCTGAGCTAAAGGTGCTACTAAATATTCATCGTAAACACCCAGAAGCATCATTTTAGGATTGGCAGGATTAGTTAAAGGTCCTAAAATATTGAACACTGTACGAAAGCCTAGCTCCTTGCGAATTGCTCCAACGTACTTCATGGAACTATGATACTTTTGAGCAAAGAGAAAACACATACCGGCTTTTTGCAAAAGTTCCAAACATTTTTGGGGACTTTGCTGAATATTCACCCCCAGTGCCTCCAGGCAATCAGCTGTGCCACACTGAGAAGATGCCGCTCTGTTACCATGTTTAGCAATCTTTATGCCCCCGGCGGCAGCAATAATGGCTGAAGTCGTAGAGATATTAAAACTATGAGCTCCGTCTCCGCCGGTACCGACTATTTCCATGACAGGCAAATCCTTAGTTTCTACTTTTGTGGCATGGTCACGCATAGCTGCAGCACAGCCGGCAATTTCCACAATGGTTTCTGCTTTAGTACTTTTAGTGGAAAGAGCTGCAAGAAAAGCAGCGTTTTGGGTGGCAGTAGTTTCACCGCTCATTATTTCATTCATAACCGTATAGGCTTCTTTGTAGGTTAAATCTTCTTTATTCACGATCTTGGCAATTGCTTCTCTAATCATTTTATTTTCCCCCTGTTATTTTCAAGAAATTTTCTATTATTTTTTTCCCATCCGGTGTCATAATTGATTCAGGATGAAACTGCACTCCGTAAATATTGTAGTCTTTGTGCTTAAGTCCCATGATTTCTCCTTGTTCTGTTTCAGCTGTAATTAACAGTTCCTTAGGTAAATTTTTCTTAGCTACAATTAAGGAATGATATCTTGCTCCCTGAATTTCTTTTGGCATGTTACTGAATAATTTACATGTAGTATCTATTTTAATTTTGCTTGTTTTACCATGAACCAGCTTGGGTGCCAAAACAACTTTGCCGCCAAAAACTTCTCCTATGGCTTGATGGCCTAAACAAACTCCCAGCATAGGATACATACCTTTTAATTTATTAATCGCTGCTTCGCAAACACCTGCATCTTTAGGTTGTCCCGGTCCCGGTGAAATAATAATATGAGAAGGATTTAGCTTGCGAATCCCCTCCAAGGTTATGGCATTATTTCTGTAAACCGCTACCTGAGGATTTATACTGCCCACGTATTGGTAAAGGTTATAAGTAAAGCTGTCGAAATTATCAATAATGAGTATCATACTTCACCTCACCTCCGTGGTTGCTTTAAGAGCATCCAGCACTGCTCCTGCTTTGTTCAAAGTTTCCTGAAATTCATCATCCGGCTTGGAATCCGCCACAATACCACCGCCTGCCTGCACATAAACCTTGCCGCCATACTTGAAGGCTGTCCTGATCCCAATGCAAATATCCATATTGCCGGCAAAATCCAAATACCCCATACCACCGCCGTAGATACCTCGTCCTTCCGGTTCCAATTCATTAATTATTTCACAGGCTCTTACTTTTGGTGCTCCGGATAAAGTACCTGCCGGAAAAGCTGCACATAAGGTATCTAAGCTGTCCTGCTGTTTTTTCATGGTTCCTACTACTCTGGTAGTAATATGCATAACATGGGAAAATCTTTTAATTTTCATATAATCCAAAACTTTTACGCTGCCAAACTCACTGACTTTCCCCACATCATTTCTGGCCAGGTCAACCAGCATATTGTGTTCGGCCTGTTCTTTTTCGTCGCTGACTAACTCCCTTTCCAAAGCTAAATCTTCAGCTTCCGTCTTACCTCTTTTTCTGGTTCCTGCAATGGGCATGGAAGTGATCTGCCGACCTGCTACTTTTATTAAAGTTTCCGGTGAAGAACCGGCTATTTCTACATCATCATTTTTTATAAGCACCATATATTGAGAAGGATTGGTAGTTCTTAAAATACGATAAACGTTGAATAAACCTTGGTCATAAGTTGCGGAAAATCTTTGGGAATAAACTGCTTGGAAAATATCACCTTGCTTAATATGTTCTTTTATTTTTTCTAAATTACTGTTGTAAAGTTCTCGTGTCTGATTACTTACCAGTTGACCCATATGGGCCGGTGTGAATTTCGGTGGTACCACCGGTTTATTGATTAATTCTTCCATAGCCTTAATTTCTCTTTCGGCTTTGTGGTAATTCACTTCCACATTATCTGTCTTCACATTTACTGTAACAAAAATTTTATGTTGCAAATGGTCAAAAGCAATAATTTTATCAAAGAGCATTAAATCAAAATCCGGAAACTCTGTTGACTTACTTTGGTCAAAATGCAGGCTGGACTCACAGTACTGAATAAAATCGTAAGAGAAGTAACCAACAAATCCTCCTGTTAAAGGCGGAATGCCTTTACATACCGGCACTTTATATTCTGCCAAGATTTCGCGAATCGTCTTTAATGGTTCTTTGCTTTCAAATTTCACGGCTGCAGTGTTAATGACTTCGACTTTGTTGTTCTTTGCTTTAATCCGTACTAATGGGTCATAGCCGATAAAGGAATATCTCCCCCATTTTTCTCCCCCTTCCAAGCTTTCCAGGAGGAAATAATTACTGCTGCTGTTTTTAACATTGCTGATAAAACCAATGGGTGTCAGTGTATCTGCAAAAATTTCTTGGGTAACCGGAACTGCGGTATAATCTTTTGCGTATTTTTTTACTTCTTCTAAAGTAAGATTTAACATTATGCTCCTCCTAAAATAAAAAACGACGGGTAGTTTTCGTTAGCATATGCCAACAAAATAGCTACCCGCCGTTTGTAAAAATAAAAAAGCCTGTCCTCATCAAGGACAGGCTTAAAAGTCTGCGGTACCACCTTGTTATATGAACCCACAGGTTCATACTCTTAAGCAGAATGCTAACACATTCCTCATCCTTAACGCGGCTGTGACGTTGCAGAGTAATTTCGGTTGTACGATTTCACTGCACCCTCGGTGGTCCATTTGCCTGACTGCCAATGCCCGGTTTTCAGCACCCCGGACTCTCTGTAAATACATTTTCAGACGTTATCTCCACCTCAATGGTTTTGAATAGGTTTATTAAATTATGTACTTATACTAGCACTACGAAAAACCATTGTCAAGGAAAAAAATCCATGACTATTTGTAAATGTATTTTCTGCTTTACTAATCATTATACAGCATGTATTCCAGGAATTGGTTCATGCCGAATTCAATAGTAGATAAATCCAAGGTTTCATTAACCTTATGCATGCCGGTGCCTTTTCCCAGTCCAAAAGACAGAGCAGGAATCCCTACACTCAAAGGCACATTGGCATCGGTACTGGCACCTTGAAATACGGTGGGTAAATCATGGGCTTTTCTGATATTGACAATCCTGTCATAGATTTCGTCTTGAATCAGTCCGTTGCTGCAGGGTCTTTGGCCGATCATTTCTGCCTCAACATCAACTTTTTTCGAACGGAATTTGGCCAGAATGTTTTTGAATTGCTCTTCTAATTTATCCAGTTCCACTTGATTTTCCGAGCGCATATCCACGGTAAATTCTGCGGTTTCTGCAATGGAATTAACTGTAGTCCCGCCGGCAATAGTACCAATGTTGTAAGTAGTCCTGGGTGTTTCAGGCACGGTCATGTGATAGAACTCATGAATAATATCTGAAGCCGTATGAATAGCATTAGTGTTGCCGAAAGCAAACCAGCTATGACCACCCTCTGCATGAACAGTTACTTTATAGCGGGTGGAACCAACTGCCAGATTCACAAAGTCATCATTGTAGCAATCTGTTGCCAGATAAGAAGAAATCCTGCTGCCCCATTCTTTGATTAAGAATTTGGCGCCCTTTAAATTTCCCAAGCCTTCTTCGCCTACGTTAAAAACAAAGACCATGCCTTCTTTAGTCACGATGTTAAGTTGTAAAAACATCTTAATGGCAAAGAGCATGGCTGCCACATTAGAACTGTTATCACCGCAGGAAGCACCTTGCATAATGACTCCGTCTATTTCCGGCTGAATATTATCCAAACCGGCAAATACGGTATCAATATGAGCTCCGTACATAGGGAATTTAGTTTTACCTTCAATGTGGTAAGGATAAATAACATTACCAACTGCGTCAATATACATTCCCTCAGCGCCGAAACTCTTTAAGGTTTCCATAATCCAAGCAGCCTTTTTTCCCTCAGAACCTGTAGGTGAAGGTATGCTTGTTACATCGTAAATCAGTCGTACCAGTTCAGGCAAATTCTTTTTTACATAGGAAAATACTTTGATTTTCAGTTCCTTGTTCATGGTTTCTCCCCTATTATTTTAAGACATCCTGCATAACCCGCAAAGCGTTCTTATGAGATATTTTTTCTAACTCACCATCAGTAAAACCTGCTTTGCTCAAAGCAGCAAACAGTTTCGGGAAATCTTCACAGGTACGCACACCGCTGGCACCGCCGAAGCCGTCAAAGTCACTTCCTAAACCAATAACGTCAATGCCACCCACTTGTTTAATATGTTTAATGTGGGTAACCATTTGGTCGATGCTGCCGGTTCCGTCATGGCCCAAGAACTTGCTAAAGAAATTAATACCCATTACACCGCCGTGTTCAGCTAGAGTCTTAATCATAGGATCAGTTAAGTTTCTGGAATGACCTTCGATAGCTCTGGCATCTGAGTGGGAGGCAACAAAGGGGCCTTTAACAATATCTGCCACATCCCAGAAATCTCCGTCTCCGGAATGAGATACATCTACAATCATATGCAATTCATCCATAGTTTTAACTACTTCTCTGCCAAAGGGTTTTAAATGCTTGTCTTCTGTAGATTCAGTTAAAGAATGGGGATAACCAAGAGTGTTCTCGAAGTTCCAGGAAATAGTAATCAGGCGAACGCCTTGCTTGTAAAGTTCAGCCACCCGTTCAATGTTTTCTCCCAGAACACCGCCCTCTTCTACTGATAAAAGAGCAGAAATTTTTCCTTTAGCCATATTTTCTTCTATATCTTTGTAAGAAAGCACCTGGCTGACTAAGTCTTTATTAGTCGCCATTTGATCTTTAAAAAATTTGCAAATATTCAGAGTGTACTGCCAAGCTTCTTCTACATTCTTATACTCAGTCATTCTTACAAAAATAGCGAAATCCTGAAGCGTAATACCTTGCTCTTTCATGCGGAGCAAATCAAGATTCATGTCGTTTTTACGCAGTTGTTTGTGCTGCTTTTCCAACTCGGTAATTGTGTCACAATGCAAATCTACAATTTTCATATTCTCGCCATCCTCATATAAATTTACCTTATGCAAATAAGGCAGTAAAAGTTTTTTCCTCGGCTATAAGCCGATTCACTATTTTATTATAGCACATATAAGAGACGGCAAATGTAAATTCTATTTCACATGTTTTGTTTAGCTTAGGTCGAAAAAAGCGTGTTATCTTTTTGTCACTCTATTAATTATTTTGCGCAGCCTGTTCTTTAGCTAATGTTTTGCGGAAAATACCATTGAGCATAAGAGCTAAAGCACCATCCCCTGTTACATTGCAGGCCGTACCAAAGCTATCTTGTAAAGCAAAAACAGTTAGCATTAAAGCTGTGCCGTTTTCTTTGAAACCCAAAACGGAAATAATAATCCCCAAAGATGCCATTACTGTTCCTCCGGGAACTCCGGGTGCCCCGATAGCAAAAATACCTAACAAGAAAATGAAAAGCAACATGGTGCCCAGGGGTGGAACTTGGCCATATAAAATTTTAGAAATAGTCATACAGAAAAACACTTCTGTTAATACGGATCCGCACAGATGAACTGTGGCTCCCATGGGAACAGCAAAGTTGGTTATTTCTAAATCCAAAACCTTAGACTTTCTGGCACAATTCAAGGCAATTGGTAAAGTCGCTGCAGAAGACATGGTCCCAACTGCAGTTAAATAAGCCGGACCATAATGTCTCAAAACTTCCCAGGGATTGCTGCCGGAAATAATTCCACCTAAACCATACAAAACAGCCAACCAGATATAGTGCCCAATCAACACGATAACAATAACCTTTAAGAACACGGGGAACTGTTTTGTAATAGAACCTTCGTATGCCAAACCGGCAAAAGTTGTTGCCACGAAAACAGGTAAAATGGGAATAATAATGTTAGTAACAATACTTAACATGATATTTTGAACTTCATTTAAAACTTTTTCGCATAGTTCTGACTTGCTCCAAATAACAGCCAGGCCTATCATAAGTGCTAAAGCTAAAGCTGTCATAACAGAAAAAGGCGGGGGAATTTCCACTTTGAAAATCAAGTCAGGAATTTTTTTCAAACCTTCTACACTGGTAACAATATTTAAATGAGGAATAATAAGATACCCTGCTACCATGGACATCAGTGCGGCTCCTACGGATGAAGCATAAGCCAGTCCCAGCATAACTCCCAGCATTTTACTGGCATTAGCTTTCATTTGCGTTATAGATGGCGCAATGAAACCAAAAACGATTAAAGGAACTGTGAAGAAAATAATCTGACCTAAAATAAACTTTATGGTATTGACAATTCCGATTACTGATTCACTGGCGTTTAATCCTATTATTACGCCTAGTGCCACGCCGATTACAAGCCTTACAATTAGATTATCTTTTAATTTACTCATGAAAAACCTCCTAGTTTGTTGTTGTAATAATAATAGCAAACTATTATCATTTGTAGTAACTTTAATATTATACAATGCCTGCTACATATATTCAACTTTTTTTATTACGATGAAAAAAAAATCCTCTCTTAACGAGAGGATTTTTCTGCTTTTCTATTTTACTATTTTTACGTCAATCTTATTGTTCTCATAAACTATTTCAATATGGTCACCGGCTTTAATTTCACCGTCCACGATTTTCATGCTGACTACAGTTTCTACAGTATGAACAATCAATCTCTTTAACGGACGAGCACCAAAAGCAGGGTCAAACCCGGTATTGGCCAGATACTCTATTGCCCCGTCAGAAGCGGTAAGAGTAAGTTCCATTTGATTATGAAGTCTAGCCCCCAATTCATGGAGAATGAGTTTAACAATTTCTTTAATCTGCGGTTTCTCCAAAGCCTTGAATACCACAATATCATCAACACGGTTCAAGAATTCAGGACGGAAGAATTTCATCAGCATTTGCTGAACTTCTTCGTGAGAAATCTTGCCCTTTCTTTCCATGATTTCGTGAGAACCAATGTTACTGGTCATGATAATCAAAGTGTTCTTAAAGTCTACATTACGACCTTGACCATCCGTTAAACGACCATCATCCAAAACCTGCAGCAGAACATTAAACACGTCGGCATGAGCTTTTTCGATTTCATCGAAGAGTACTACAGAATAAGGATGTCTACGCACAGCCTCAGTTAATTGGCCCCCTTCTTCATAGCCTACATAGCCTGGAGGAGCGCCAATCAAACGGGAAACTGTATGTTTCTCCATATATTCGCTCATATCGATACGAATAATATTACGCTCATCATTAAATAAAACCTCTGCCAAAGCTTTAGCCAGTTCGGTTTTACCAACGCCGGTAGGTCCCAGGAAAATAAAGGAACCAATAGGTCTGTTAGGATCTTTAATACCTGCTCTGGCACGAATCACAGCCTCACTGACAGCCTTAACTGCTTCGTCTTGTCCAACGACTCTCTTATGCAAAATTTCGTCTAAGTGAATGAGTTTTTGTTTCTCTCCCTCTACCAGACGAGTCACAGGAACTCCTGTCCAAGTGCTGACCACTTTGGCAATATCGTCTTCGTCCACTTCTTCTTTCAGTAATCTCTTGTCGCTGTTGTTAGCCTTTTCCAAAGCTTCCAGTTGTTTTTGGAGACTGGGCATACGACCATATTTTAATTCTGCCAATTTGTTTAAATCATATTCACGTTCAGCTTTTTCCATTTCTTTATTAACGGCATCAATTTCTTTTTTCACTTCTCTAACCTTGGCAATGGCTGCTTTTTCAGCATCCCATTGTTTGGTTAAAGCATCATTGTCTGTCTTTAATTTCTGCAATTCTGCTTTGATTTTTTCCATACGGGCTTTAGATTGAGCATCTGTTTCTTTGGACAAAGCCTGCTCTTCAATTTGCAGCTGCAAAATTCTCCGTTTGCTTTCATCCAGTTCCACAGGCATGGAGTCTATCTCGGTACGAAGTCTGGCAGCTGCTTCATCTACTAGGTCAATAGCCTTATCCGGCAGGAAACGGTCATTAATATAGCGATTGGAAAGAACTGCCGCTGCCACTAAAGCAGCATCTTTAATTCTTACACCATGGTGAACTTCGTAACGTTCACGGAGACCACGTAAAATTGATACAGTATCTTCTACGCTGGGTTCTTTGACCAAAACCGGTTGGAATCTACGTTCCAAAGCACTATCTTTTTCAATATATTTACGATACTCATTGATAGTAGTAGCACCAATGCAACGGAGTTCACCTCTTGCCAGCATAGGTTTCAGAATATTGCCGGCATCCATGGAACCTTCGGATGCCCCTGCACCTACCACAGTATGCAGTTCATCGATGAACATAATAATTTGTCCTGAAGACTCAGAAACTATTTTTAAAATTTTCTTTAAACGTTCTTCGAATTCGCCTCTGTATTTAGCTCCGGCTACCAAAGAAGCCAGATCCAAAGCATACAAAGTTTTGTTTTTTAACATTTCCGGCACATCACCGGCTACAATACGGCGAGCCAATCCTTCTACAATAGCAGTTTTGCCTACGCCCGGTTCACCAATCAGCACAGGATTATTTTTCTTACGTCTTGACAAAATTTCAATGGTACGACGGATTTCGTCATCACGACCGATAACCGGGTCCAATGCACCTTTTTTAGCTTTCAAAGTTAAATCCTGACCGAATTTTTCCAAGGTCTTTTTATTCTCATCATTGTCCTGGCCCCCTTGGTACTTAGCATAAAGCTCGTTTACAAGCTTACGGCTGATACCGTATTTACGGCACAAAGCAACAACATCTGTGTCACCGTCTTCTACCAAAGCACTGACCAGGTGACCAATATTAACATTACCCTGGCCGGCCTGTTGTTCAGCCACGGCAAAAACTCTGGCATAACCCATGCTCATACGCAAATCATCTGTGCCTTTAACTTGTGGTATTTCTTGAACCAAATGTTTTGCTTCTCTGATAAAAGCATCTGCATCAATATGCAAAGTTTTTAAAACATAAGGGAAAAACCCATCATTCTGGCCGCATAAAGCTGCCAAAAGATGCTTGGAAGATACCTCTTGATTGTAATTCATGACAGCCTGTTGCTGAGCTGCCTCCAATAAACCTTTTACTTCTTCATCATAACGTGCTGCATTCATTTTTAACACCTCCGAAAATTAACTGAAAAACTAAATAAAAATAGTGATTTTAATAAAATACACAATTGCACTTTTCCCCGCAAAATAGTATGATTAAGCAAATAGTATCCGTAGGAGGTTACCATGAAATCGTCTATTTATATTTACCATCTGTTTGATGTTGCTGACGAAATTAACCTGGATCTGGTTGAAGCTTTGTGGACCAGCCGTAACAAAATAGCTTCACGCTTACGTCTGGAAAAAGTTTCTCCTCACTCCATTTCTTTTAAAGATCCCCCTGTTCTTGTTGAACTGGGCAATCATGAAATGACTTTTGCCGGGATTACCTATTTAGCGGAAATCAAAGCCCGTATTTTTGATTTGGGCGTTGTTAGCTTGATTATAAAACTCGAAGTCCCGGAAGACATAACTTACGAACAATACGTTGACCTGGCTATAGCTGTCGGCAAATTGCCGGAAGATGTTATTCTTGAATATATTCAAGCAACTTCCGAAACTATTAAACCGGCCTGCACCAGAATGCGTATTTCTGATTTCGATGAAGACTTCGTAGTTTATTACTTTAATGATCCATTGCCTGCCTGGGATTTTGCTCCTATTCTGGACAAAGACAAATCACCACTTAGTCCTGAAACCATTAAGGACAGTCTCTCTAACCGCTTTTCCTACGGTTCCGATGATGAAACATATCTCACTTGGGATTCCGCTATTATCTTTGATAAAACCGGCAGTATGGACTTGCCTGACCTTTTGGAATTCGCCAATGCCCAGTTCCTGGAACTGCGCTACTATGACGATGCCTTGAACAAAGCCATCGACCATTCTTACGGAGAGCTGGATGCTGCTAACAAAAAGAGCGACAGCAGCCAACGTGCTTCCTCCTATCGGCACATTCGCAATAACTTAATGGAAGTTATGGCCGATATGAGTGTTCTTACCAGTAACATTGATAATGCTTTGCAAGTTACTGAAGATATTTTTAACGCCCGTGTTTACAGCCGCTATATGCAGCTGCTAAAGACTTCCGTATGGCGTGAGAATATTGAGAATAAAATCAGTGTTATTCAAAGATGCTACAACCTGCTTAACGAAGAAGTTCTTATGCACAGGTTCGTCAAGATTGGTTATTCCTGTGTAAGTCTTTTGGTTATAGCCGTTCTCCTTCTCATCTACTCATCATTCATACGTTAATACCTGTTAATACTAACAACAGGAAGTGGACTTTTCCATTTCCTGTTGTTTATTTTACTCCTTAAAGGTCAAAAAGTCAAACATTATTTTGTTTTTTTGACTTTTGCCTTTTGGCCTCATTATTCCGACTTATTTTCCGGCAATTACAGACCTTTTAATCTTACAGAATCTTTTTATTTTGTTGCCAGTGCCATGCCTCTTTGCCATTTGCTTCTTGTTTCCGGCGTAATGGTAAAATGTTTTTGGCATGCTCCCAAAAAGGCAAACAAATCTTCTTTGGTGCCTTTTTTTATTTCTAACTCTACCTCAGCAACAAGTTCCCGCTCTTGGTTTGCCCTAATTTCTCCTTCATCGATGGACATTTCTAAAACAGTTTCAGGTGTTACCTGCAATAAATAGACCTGGCGAGTAACTGTTATATAAAACCATTCGCCCAAGGCCGTTCCTTTGAGAAGCTTTTTAAGCTGACTATCTATTTCCGGAGCAAAACCCTCTGTAATAACCTTTTTATCCTGCAAAGGCACTGTATATTCTCCCCGTATAGAAAACCCGCCTCTATTTTGTCCTTTGGTTTTTACGGTTGCTTCGTATGCTTCGTTTGTTTTCCTGATGCGATAAGCTAAACCATTGTTTTTTAAACTTAAAGTCGGTGTGTCATAATACCAGTTGGTTAAATGCAAAATTTTCTCACTATCAGCTATATATGTTCCTGTAAAGAGAGAGCTGGCCAGCAGCTTGGACAGGTCTTCTTTTGCTACCAAAAGTTTTATTTCCATTTCAGTTTCTTTAGCCATGATGTATCCTCTTTTCTTCCATACGGTACTCTTCTTGTATTATACAATGAAAAAAGAGCTATAACACAATGTTCTGTCATCATTATGTTATAGCTCTTTATATATTCTACAGACCATAAGGCATTATGTGAGTTTTTCAGTCACTTTTCTCCTACTGTAGATTAATTTTTAGGGTCAGGATTCTTTCTTTGGGCAGCTGCTTTTTCAATCTGTTTTCTAACATAAGCAGTTACCATGACATTTACATCTGACACTTCCGCCATGCCGTGACGTAAATGTTCCTCCACAAAAGGATACAACTTTTCCAGCTGTTGTTCCCTATCTACGAATTCCAAAACAATGGGCAAATTAATCGGATCAGAAAAATTAATCAAAAATCTGCGTTCTTTGCCACGTACTTCACTGCCATAGCCACCGATACACTTATAAGCAGTACAACCGGCGATTTTCATTTTTTCCGCTTCCAGCATTAATGCTTTGAAAAAGGGAATATCTCCCAAAAACACATCTTCGCCTACATAAACTGTTAATTTTTTGATTTTCAAAAATTCCGCCATATTACGTCACCCTTCCCACTTAGTTTGTATGTTATTATTTTAACATGTTTTTCTTATTTTGGTAAGACCTCATTTAAGCTTCCGGTCCGATAGCCTTCCAAATCAAGAGCCACATAATTAAATCCCAGTTTTTTTAGTTCTTCTGCTACTTTAATTCGATGGTCAGGATTAGCAAAAAAAGCCATGTCCTGCTGACCAACTTCTAATCTGGCTAAGTCACCATGACTGCGAACCCGCAAGTGGCTAAAAGCAAATTGCCGCAAATAGTTTTCTGCCTTATCCACTCTGACCAGTTTTTCCCCGGTAATTATTTCCCCGTAAGGAATTCTGGAGGCAAGACAGGCCGCTGATTCTTTTTGCCAGGTGGGAAGTCCCATTTTTCTGGATAAAGCACGAATATCTGCTTTAGTAAGTCCGGCTAATTGCAAGGGGCTGATTATTTTAAGCTCTTTGAGTGCCTTAAGCCCGGGTCTGTAGTCTTTTTCATCGTCTGCGTTAGAACCATCTGCAACATATTTTATAGCTTGTTCTGAAGCGAATTTCAATACATTACCAAATATTAGTTTTTTGCAATAGTAACATCTGTCCGGTGGATTGGCCGCTATTTTTTCCTCTGCCAAGGGATTTTCTTGAATAATGTGGAAATTAACTCCGGCCTGAGTGGCAAAGGCCTTGGCCTCGGTCATTTCCCTTTGAGGGCAAAAAGGCGATGCTACTATTACCGCCACTGCTTTGTCTCCCAGTATTTTCCCTGCTACGGTTACCAGAAACGTGGAATCCACTCCTCCGGAAAACCCGATAACCACACTACGAATTTTTTGCAGTTCCGCTGTTAATATCTGATATTTATGTTCCAATACTGTTTCATAATCAGTATTTACGGACTGCTTTGCTGAACTATTGGGGCAAGCTGTCTGCTTCGCTTCTGAAGTGTTATTTTCCGTTTGTTTTTTCATATTCTTTAGCCATTTTTTCTTTGAATTTTTGAGATTTTTTATAAGAATGAACACAAATTCCTGCTACTACGATAATTACTGCTCCTGCCAGCCAGGACATTGCTTTAATTGGATTTACATAGGTAAAGTCCATATCTATCGGAGTATTTTCACCCATAGGAAGGACCCAGGTCAAAGTCTTGCCGTCTTCAGATACTGTAGTGGCATTATTGGAATTGGTTTTTACAGGAAGTTTTAAGTTGAATTTCAGACCAATGCTTTTCAGAATATTTCTCATGATAAATTGCTCATCAAAGGACTGGTTCTTAGCTTTGTCATTAGCCAGATTAAGGCCTGTATGGATTGTTACTGTATCCATAAGCCAGCCACCCTGGACTTTGACCAAAGGCTGGGATTGTTCTTTGTTTTCCTTAGTTTCAGGTTCTTGCCCCTTAGTTTCCGGAACTTGTTTTTTTGGTGTCGGAGCTTGGGCTTTTTGCTTTTGAGCTTCTTTAGCCGCATCTTTTATCTTAGAAAAACGGAAAGTTTCCAGTACCTTGGAATCTTTTATGTCTTGGAGATGATTATAGTGTTTTTGGGCTAAGAATCCTACCATATCACCATCTTTAGCATCGGTAATAATATAGCCGTCTTGCTTGAAATCGTCTTTAAAAGAATTCAAGACTCCGGAAACCACCGGTGCGGACACTACTTGGCAGGACAGGTCCGCTGCACCCCAACGGCTGATTTCCAAGGTTATTTCCCCTTTGGCGCAGCCGCTGACCAAGATAGTTACCAATATTGCAATAAGCAAAAATATCTTTTTCATAAATTTCTCCTCACTTTAGCCTGCTTTTATGTATTCCCAATGACGATTGCACCAAAGAGAACTTTTACTCATAGTATATTAATATTATACAAGATTATATGGCTTCTGTGGGTGTTTTTTAGGAAAATTCTCATTCAACTCTTGCAGGAAAGTCCGAAACCTAGTAATATTAACTAAGATGATAACTATTATAGAAAGAAGTGAAAAAGATGAAGGAATTTACTTTAGGTCTGGTGGCCGAAGCTAGTGAAAAAGTACTTCACACTAATACAGCTGCGGCAATGGGCAGCGGCTCTCTTGATGTTTATGCTACTCCTGCCATGATTGCGTTAATGGAAAAGGCTGCTTGTGATATTGTCAATCCCTGCATTGATGCTGATACTACTTCCGTAGGTGTTAGCATGAGCATTTCCCATGATGCAGCCAGTTTAGTTGGTGAAACTATTACGGCTAAAGCTGTTTTAACAGGTGTAGATGGCCGGAAACTGACATTTAAAGTTATTGCTGCCGATGATTTCGGAACCATAGGTCAAGGCACTCACGAACGTTTTCTAGTCAAAAAAGAAAAGTTCATGGCCAAACTAAAGAATCGTAAATAAGAACTAGTGGCTGTAACACAATGATTAATTTGTCATTATGTTACAGCCACTTTTTATACTATATCAGACCGTTAGCATAGATTTGTTTACGTTTTTACCTTGCTAGGGATTCGAGAACCATAGAGTTACTCAC